>VFQQ010000375.1_pt1 | contig 94927 bp, 95 predicted proteins | sample 3512341 | NCBI WGS metagenome assembly VFQQ01 (sample SAMN10412373, study PRJNA504923) | tailings metagenome | isolation source: Relicate 2 Philex TSF1 revegetated site | place: Philippines: Tuba, Benguet | collected 2017-08-29 | reverse complement strand
GACCGCGGCGTCAGCTATGCTGTCGGCATCGTCAACGGCGGCGTCTTCGTGAACGTCGTGCCGATGGAATGCCGTGCCCAGGTGCTGTGCGTTGCACCCACCGACGCGGCCTTCGCCGAGGTCGAGGCGCGGATGCTCTCCTTCGCGGGCGAGCGCGACGGCGTGCGGGTCGACGTCGCCCGCGGGCCGGTGCGTCCGCTGTTCAGGCCGAATGCAGGGACCATGGCCCTCTACGAGGTCGCGCGCGGGATCGCCGCCGACCTTGGATTCGATCTCGATCACGGCCAGTTCGGCGGGGGGAGCGACGGAAACTTCACCGGCGCGCTCGGCTTGCCGACCCTGGATGGCCTGGGTGTCGTGGGGCAGGGCGTGCATACCCACGATGAGCATCTGCTCGTCTCCCATCTCCCGGCCAGGGCGGCGCTGCTCGCCGGGCTGATGGAGCGGCTGGACTGAGCCTCAGCGCTGGCAGTTGCCGCAGAAGAAGGTCGAGCGGCCCGACTGCACGATGCGCCCGATCGAATGGCCGTCGCCGCAGCGGGGGCAGGGCTGGCCCAGGCGGTCATAGACATCGAAACGGTGCTGGAAATACCCCAGACCCCCGTCGGCATTGACGTAGTCGCGCAAGGTCGAACCGCCGCTTTCGATGGCGGCATTCAGAACGTCCTTGATCGCGGGCACCAGCCGTTTCGCCCGCGCCCCGGTCACGGTATGTGCCTCGCGCCGAGGCGAGAGTCCGGCGCGGTACAGGGCTTCACAGACGTAGATGTTTCCGAGCCCGGCGACGACGCTCTGGTCCAGCAGGGCCGCCTTGATCGGCGTCCGCTTGCCCTTCAAGGCGGCCGAGAGCATTGCGGCATCGAACGCGTCGTCGAGCGGTTCCGGCCCCAGTTCGGCCAGCAGCCGGTGGCTTCCGCCGGCGGCGATCAGGTCGATCATCCCGAAGCGGCGCGGGTCGTGATAGGTGATGCTGGTGCCGTCATCGGTCTCCAGGACCACGTGATCGTGGGGCAGCAGCGCACGCGCGGGATCCGCGGGCCGGATGCGGAAGCTGCCCGTCATGCCCAGATGGGCGAGCACGGCCTGTCCGTCGTCCAGGCGCATGAGGATGTACTTGGCGCGGCGTTCGACCGCTTCGATGCGGCGTCCCGTCAGCGCTTGGCCCAGGCCTTCCGGCAGCGGCCAGCGCAGGTCGGGACGCAACGCCCGGACGGAGGCGATGCGCCGGCCGACCAGGGCAGGGCGCAGGCCACGGCAGACGGTTTCGACTTCGGGAAGTTCGGGCATGGCGCCGGCAAGCTAGCGGGGCGGAGCGTCGTGCTCCACCCCGCCGTTTAGGTGACGGCCGAACCTCAGGCGGCGCGAACCTTCTCGACGAAGCGCATCACCTCGCCGCGCAGCGATTCGGCCTGACGCGTCAGATCACCGGCCGCGCTCAGCACCTGGTCGGCGGCGCCGCGGGTTTCCCGTGCCACCTGCGAGACGCCGGTGATGTTGGTCGACACCTCCTGGGTGCCGCTCGCCGCCTGCTGGACATTGCGGGCGATTTCCTGCGTCGCCGCGCCCTGCTCCTCCACCGCGGAGGCGATCGTGGTCGCGATGCCGCTCACCCGGTCGATGGTCTGGCCGATGCCGCGGATGGAACCGGCGGCCTCGCCGACGGAGCTCTGGATCTCGGCGACCTGGCGGGCAATCTCGTCGGTCGCCTTGGCTGTCTGCTGGGCCAGTGTCTTGACCTCCGAGGCGACCACGGCGAAGCCCTTCCCGGCATCTCCCGCGCGTGCCGCCTCGATGGTCGCGTTGAGCGCGAGCAGGTTGGTCTTGGAGGCGATGTCCTGGATCAGCGTGATGATCTCGCCGATCCGCCTCGCCGCCTCGGTCAGTCCCTCGACCTGGGCATTGGTCCGTCCCGCCTGCGCGACGGCCTCTCCGGCGATCCGGGTCGAGGTGGTGACCTGGCGGCCGATCTCGGCCACGGAGGAGGCGAGTTCCTCGGTCGCGGAGGCCACCGTCTGCACGTTGGCGGAGGCCTGCTCGGAGGCTGCGGCGACGTTGGCCGCGCGGCTGTTGGTCTGGTCGACCGCGCCGACCATCTGCTGGGCCAGGGCCTGCATCTGGCTCGCGGCGGAGGCGACACCTTCGACCACGGCGCCGACCGCCCGCTCGAACCCGTCGGCCAGTGACAGCATCTCCGCGCGCCGGCGCCTCTCCGCCTCGGCCTTCTGGCGGGCTTCCGCCTCCCGCGCCTCCTGCTGGCGCCGCTCCTCGGCCAGCCGCGATTCTTCCTCGCGTCGGCGCTTTTCCTCCTCGGCCTGGCGCTCGCGGGCTTCCCGGTCGCGCTTCGCCTCCTCCTCGCGCAGACGGTTGCTTTCGGCTTCCCGCTGCAGGCGCTCGTTCTCGATGCCGTTGTCCTTGAACACCTGGACGGCACGGGCCATGTCTCCTACCTCGTCGGTGCGTGCGCGCGCCGGCACTTCCGCCGTCCAGTCGCGGTTCGCCAGCCGTCCCATCACCCCGGTCAGGCTCTGCACCGGGGCGGTGATGGCCCGCGCGATGATCCAGGCGAGGAAGGTGCCGAGCGCCAGCGCGAATATCACGAGCCCGCCGACGGCGATCTTCTGAAAGGCGGAATCCACCGCGGCATCCCGGATGACCGAGTTCTGCGCGTCGCGGGCGGCCAGCTTCACCTGGCTCGTACTCTCGTTCACGCCGAGCGCGACGGTGCGCAGTTCGCCGAGCTGCTTGCCGGCGGCCATCACCGTTTCCACCAGCTCCTTCGCGCCGGCGCGATACTTCGAAAGCTCCACCGATGCCCGCTTGATCGTCCCGTCGACGCCCTTCAGGTCCATCTCGGCCATCGCGACCAGGCTCTCGTGGACGACCTCGATCTGGTTGAAGGCCTCGTCGGCATCGGCCGTGTTTCCGCTATAGGCGATGCGGGCCAGGATGATGCGGGCCAGCATGAAGGTCTCCGCCGTGTCGGCTGCCATCAGGGCGGAACTGGTCTGTCCGCTGCGGGACAGCGCCTCGCGCAGCGCCATCAGTTCATCGCGCATCGCCCGGCCTTCCTCCTCGAGGATCTTCGTCTTCAGCGACTCGCGCTTCACGATCAGGTCCATCACCGGCGACAGCAGCCGCTGATAGACCTCCACCGCTTCGATCAGCTCCTTGCCGCGCTTCTTGTTCGCCTCGCTGACATAGAGCCCCTGCGCCTTCTGCAGGTTCGACATGATCAGCTCGAGCGTTTCGGAAATGGCCGCCGCCTGCTGCGCGTCGGCGCTGGCTATGAAGGCGCGGACGGCCGTCAGGCTGTCGCTCATGGCGAGGTCGGCATCGGCCATGGCATCGGTGACCGCCGCATAGCGCGCGATCGAGCCGATGCTTCGCTCGCCCCCCAGGATGGCGCTGACTCCGATGGTTCCGACCACCGCCAGCAGGGCGAGGGCGACGCCGAAGCCGGCATAGAGCTTGGTGCGAATTCGCAGGTCGTCGAAGCGGCCCGAGAGCCGGGAGAACACAGCGGACATGAGGACGAACTCTCCAGGAACGATCGGCCTAGTCCTGCGCGGCTCTTCCTAATCATTTGCTAAACAATGCGAGCCTCATGCCCCCTATGCGCGTTCCGCATGGCGGATGTACAACGGTTAACCAGTCCGCCGCGGACACACGCCCGGCGCGGCGCCTGCGCTATTGTGGCCGCGCCGCGGCCGTTCGCCCTCGTCTCCTGCGCGGGGTGGGACGCGCCCGCGGGAAGGGGCCGCCACGGCCCGGAGGTTCGGAGACCGAAAGCAAATGGATCTGATGCTGAAGGGCAGGGTCGCCCTGATCACCGGCCCGGCCAAGGGCATGGGGGCAGCGATCACCAGGGCCTTCGCCGCCGAGGGATGCCGGCTGTCGCTGATCGGCCGGGATGTCGCGGCCATCGAGCCGGTGGCGGTGGAACTGCGCGCCGGCGGGGCGGAGGCGATCGTCATCGCCTGCGACCTGACCGACGCGGCCGCCTGCGAGGCGGCGGCGAAGCAGACCAAGGACGTCTACGGCCGCATCGACATCCTTGTGAACGTCGCCGGCGGGTCGGGGCCGATCGGCAAGACCGGGGCGGAGACGCTGCCCGAGGAGTTCGACGAGATCGTCACCCTCAACATGAACGGCTGCTTCCACACCATCCGCGCCGTGCTGCCCACCATGATGGCCCAGCGCTACGGCAAGGTGGTGAACGTGGGCGGCACCTTCGGCATGCGGGGCCGGGCGGGCAGGCTCGCCTATTCCGCCTCCAAGTGGGGCCTGCGCGGCATCACCAAGTCCTTCGCCCTCGAGGCCGGTCCCTACAACATCAACGTCAACAACGTGGCGCCCGGCATGGTCGACGGGCCGCGGTTCCGGGACAAGGTCTGCGCCGAGATGGCGCGGCGGCTGAACATCACGCCGGAAGAGGCGGCGGAGCGGCACGCGGCCGACTATGCTCTGAGGCGCATCACTACCGATGCCGACGTCGCCAATGCCTGCCTCTTCATGGCGAGCGACGTGTCGCGCCAGTTGACCGGCGTCGACCTGCCGGTGGACGGCGGCTGGGCGGCGCTCTGAGAAGGAGAGGGCCATGACGGTCGATCTGGTCATCAACGGCGGCACCCTGGTCTTCCCCGACGGCACGCTGCAGGCGAGCCTCGCGGTGAAGGGCGAGCGGATCGCCGCCATCGGCCTGCCCGAGACGATGCCGGCGGCCAAGGAAACCCTCGACGCCACCGGCCTGCACATCCTGCCCGGCGCCATCGACGCGCATGTGCATTTCCGCGAACCCGGCTACACCCACAAGGAAGACTGGCAGACCGGGTCGGCCGCCGCCGCCATGGGCGGGGTGACGACGGTGTTCGAGATGCCGAACGTCAATCCGCCCACCGGCACGCCGGAAACTCTGGCGCAGAAGCACGCGCTGGCAGCCGAAAAATCTCACGTCGATTTCGGCCTCTACGGCCTGCTCGCGGAAGACAACATCGATCAGCTCGAGGCCCTGGTCGCCGGCGGCGTCGCCGGCTTCAAGTGCTTCATGGGCAATACCTTCGGCAACCTGCCGTCGCCCTCGACCGGCGCCATGCTGGAAGGCTTCGAGATCGTCGCCCGCCATGGCTTGCGCATCGCGCTGCATGCCGAGACGGCCTCGATCATGGCCCGCCGGACCGAGAAGCTGCAGGCCGCCGGCCGCGTCGATCCGCTGGCGCATCTGGACGCCCGCCCCGCCGTGGTGGCGATCGAGGCGGTGAGCCGCGCCGCCGTGCTCGCCGAATGGACCGGCGCGCGCATCCACGTCCTGCACGTTTCCTCAGCCGACGAGCTCAGGCCCTTGCGCGAGGCGAAGGCTCGCGGTGTCGACATCACCGCCGAAACCTGTCCGCAGTATCTCCTGCTCGACAGCGGCGAGTACGGCCGCCTCAAGGGCGTCATCCGGGTCAACCCGCCGGTGCGCGAGGCGCGCCACAAGGACCCGCTCTGGGCGGCCCTCGCCGACGGGACCATCGACATGATCGCCACCGACCACGCGCCGCATGTGCCGGAGGAGAAGGGCCGCGCATCGATCTGGGACTGCGATTGCGGCTTCCCGGGCGTCGAGACCCAGATGCCGCTGATGCTGACCGAGGTGGCGCGCGGCCGCATGGCGATCACCGACTATGTACGCTGGAGCGCAGCCAACCCCGCACGGTCCTTCGGCCTCTACCCGCGGAAGGGCGTGCTCCGCCCCGGGTCGGACGCGGACCTCGCCATCGTCGACCTGCGGCGCGAGGCGACCTTGAACGACGCGATGCTGCAGTCCCGCGCCAAGATCACGCCCTGGAACGGCCGCCTGGTCCAGGGCCTGCCCATGCACACGCTGGTGCGCGGCCGTTTCGTCATGCGCGACCGGGCGCTGGTCCAAGCGGCCAAGGGCTGGGGCCGCTCCGTCCATGCCATCCAGCGCATGCCGGCGCCGAAGCCACGGCATGTCGAGACCACCACGGCGGCGATCACCGCGCCGGCGCCGCGGGCGGCGGAATAGTTCGCCGGCATGCGCTATGGTCCCGGGAAACGCAGATACCGGGAAGGAACGCCGTGACCTCGCCGCGCCGCATCGATCATCTGGTTCTCGCCACCCGCGATCTCGCCGGGCTCGCCGCCGCCTACGCCCGCCTCGGCTTCACGCTCACGCCGCGCGCGGCGCATCCCTGGGGCACCGGCAACCATCTGGTTCAGCTGCAAGGCAACTTCCTGGAACTGCTCGGCATCGACGAGCCGGCGAAGATCCCGCCGCACGCGCCGCGCCAGTTCTCCTTCGGAGCGCATAACCGGGATTTCCTCGCCCGCCGCGAAGGTTTTTCCATGCTGGTCTTCGCCAGCAGCGATGCGGAGGCCGACCGGCGCGACTTCGCCGCCCGCTCGCTCGGCGATTTCGATCGCTTCGATTTCAGCCGAGACGCGACGCTGCCCGATGGCGGCACCGCCCGGGTCGGTTTCTCGCTCGCCTTCGCCGCCCAGCCCGACTGGCCCGAGGCCGCCTTCTTCACCTGCCAGCAGCATGCCCCGCAGCATTTCTGGAAGGCGGAGTACCAGGCGCATGCGAATACCGCGCTCCGCGTGACCGAGGTCGTGATGGCGGCGCCTGAACCCGCCGCGATCGCGGACCGTCTGGCCCGGCTGACCCGCGCCTGGCAGGTGCCGGTCGCGGGCGGCGTGCGCTTCACCGATCTCGAGGAGAAGAACCTCCTGACCGTGCTGTCGCCGAAGGCGGTGGCGGCCCGCTGGCCGGCCGCGGCGCTGTCTGGCGCCGGGCTGTCGGGAGACAGCCCGCAATTCATCGGCTATCGCATCGCCGTCGCCGATCTCGATGCGGCCGTCCGCGCGCTGGCGGAGGGAAAGGCCGCCTTCACCCGCGCCGGCCCGCGCGCCTTCACCACCCTCGCCGGTGCGGTTGTGGAGTTCGAGGCGGCGTGATGACCGACCTCGAAGCCTGCGTCGCGGTGATCGAACGCTACATTGCCGCCACCAACGCGCGCGACCTCGACGGCGTGCGCGCCACCTATCATTTTCCGCACGTGCTGATCGGGGCGGGGCAGGTGGTTCACTATCCTACCGCTGCGGATCTCAGCTTCGCCGCCTTCGATGCCCGGGTGATGGCCGAGGGCTGGGTGCGCAGCACCTTCGACGGCCATCGCCTGGTGCTGGCCGGACCGGGCAAGCTGCATCTCGACGTCTGGTTCACACGGCTGCGGGCCGACGATTCGGTGATCAGCGTGCACCACTCGCTCTATGTGATGACCGAGATCGCCGGCCGCTGGGGCATCCAGGCCCGGTCGAGTTACGGGTGAACGGCTTGACGCCCCGCGCACGCCGCCTATATTTAACCCTGGGGTTATTTAATGGGGCGGTGCAATAAAAGCCATGGCCGCGGATCGTCTCTCCACCACTTTCGCCGCACTCGCCGATCCGACACGCCGGGCGATCCTCGCGCGGCTGGCCCTGGGTGAGACCTCGGTGACCGAACTGGCCGAACCCTTCGACATGAGCCTGCCGGCCATTTCCAAGCATCTGAAGGTGCTGGAACGCGCCGGCCTCATTACGCGCGGGCGCGCGGCGCAGTGGCGCCCCTGCCGGCTCGAACCCGGTCCACTGAAGGAAACCGCCGATTGGATCGAGTACTACCGCCGCTTCTGGGAACAGGGTCTGGACCGGCTCGAGAGCTATCTCGCCGAAATCCAGGCGACGGGCAAAAAGCAGCGCCGCAGGCACTGAGACCGAGCCCGCGCGGCCGGTCGCGGTCGCGCAACTCCTGCCCGCGTGAAGTCCGCCGGCCATGCAACCGCTGAACCTCCGCCCTTCGGACTAGGACGAATTGGCCGGGTTTCGGGACGGGAAGCGCTAGACTTGCGCGGCAGGACGGGCGCGGGATGAAGGCGGCAGGGGATAGGAGGCTGGCAATCATCATCGTCCTGGCGGTTGCGGCCGCCGGGGCTGGATCGATCGTCTGGCAGCGCGATGCGCTGCATGCCGCCGGTTCCTGGGTGCTGGCCGGTCTCCTGCTGGTCTGCCTCTTCGCCCTGGCCGCGATCGTGATCCGGATGCTGCTGCACAGGCCCGGTGGGGGAGAGGCCCTGCTGGCCGATGCCCTGGCGGGCATGGATGTCGGGCTTGCCGTATTCGATGCCGGCGGGCGCATCGTGCATTACAACGGCCTCTTCATGCCGCGTCTTGCGCTCCGTCTGGGCGGCCTGCGCGGCCTGAGCCAGGAAGACATTCTCGGGCATTATCGCGGCTTCGCGGCCGAGATCGGCGGCGGCGCCGGTTTCGATGCCCTCGCGGATGCCCTGCGCGAAAGCTTCGTCCGCGCCGACGGGACTCCGCTGGAACAGCAGGCGCCCGGCGGCCGCTGGTATCGCTATGTGCACCATCGCACCGCCGAAGGCGGCATCGTGCTGAGCATGGCGGACATCACCCGCCTCAAGCAGAGCGAGCAGCGTCTGCACGAGGCGATCGAGAGCCTTTCGGACGGCTTCGTTCTGTGGGATGCCGGCGAGCGCCTGATCCTGCACAACAGCGCCTACACCGCGCTCTTTCCCGAGCTCCGCGCGCTCGGCGATATCCGCGGCATGACGCTGGAACGGCGCATGCGGCTCGTGCTGGCGGAACTCAAGGACCCCGCCCTGCGCGCCGACCCGGAAGGCTGGCTGGCCGCCCGCCTCGCCGAGCATCGCAGCGATGTCCCTCGAGCCACCGAGCACCGCCTGCCCGACGGGCGCGTCATCCGCTTCAACCGCAGGCCCACGCCCGATGGCGGCCGGGTGATGACGGCGACGGACGTGACGGCGCTGCGGGCGACGGAACGACGCCTGCGCGATGCGATCGAAAGCGTGGGCGACAGTTTCGTCCTCTGGGACGCGGAGGAACGGCTGGTGATGCACAACACCCGCTTTCTGGAGTTCTTCCCCGCTCTGAAGGCCTGTGGCGATCTCGCCGGCCGGACCTATGGCGACCTGGCCCGCCTGGTGCTGGCCGATGTCGACCCCGCGACGGTCGGTGATCCGGAGGCCTGGATTGCCGGGCGCATAGCCGATTACCGCGACGCGCGGTCCTCGGCCTATGAACGGCAACTGGCGGACGGTCGCACCATCCTGGTGAACCGCAAGGCGACACCCGAGGGCGGCCGGGTCATGACCCACACCGACGTCACCGCGGTGAAGCGGGCCGAAGAGCGTCTGCGCCAGGCAATTGAGAGCATCCCCGACAGTTTCGTCCTTTGGGACGCCGATGACCGTCTCGTCATCCACAATCGGCGCTACATCGAATACTTCCCCTCCGTCGCCGCGCTGGGCGACCTGCGCGGCCATGCGCTGGAGGACGTGATCTACGCCTCGCTCCCCTCGCTGGCCGACCCGGCGGTGGTCGCCGATCCGGCCCGATGGGTCGCGGAACGCGTGCGGCTGCACCGGCAGGCCGATCCCGATCGCCTCGACGAGCTGCGCATGGCCGACGGCCGGGTCATGCTGTTCAGCCGGCGTACCACCCCCGAGGGCGGCCGGGTCGTGGTGATCAGCGACGTGACCGCGCTGAAGCAGGCCGAGGCGCTGTTGCGTGACGCGATCGATTCCCTCGATGCCGGCTTCGCCCTGTTCGATGCGGAGCGCCGGCTGTCCATGCACAACGAGCGGTTCCTGACCCAGGTGCGAACCCGCATCGGTCCGATCGTCGGCCTGCATCTGGAGGAAATCCTGCGGCGCATGTACGAGGCCGCGGCGGCCTCGCCGCATCCCGTCGACATGGACGCCATCGCCGACGGCGTCCGCCGCATGTTCCGCGAAACGTCGCGCGAACCGCTGGAACTGAAGGGCTTCAGCGACATCTGGTGGCGGGTGAAGGTTCTGCCCGCCAGCGGCGACCGCCTCGTCATGACCATGACCGACGTCACCGTGTTGAAGCGCCAGAACACCGAACTCCTGCAAGTCAAGGCCGACCTGGAAGCCCAGGCGGCGGAACTCGCGGCGCTCGCCGGGCAGTATGCGGTGGCGCGCGACCGGGCCGAGGCGGCGAACCGTGCCAAGTCGGAATTCCTGGCGATGATGAGCCACGAGATCCGGACGCCGATGAACGGCGTGATGGGCATGCTCGGCCTCGCCGGCGCCGCCGTGGAGGAGGCCGAACGCAACCGCTGCCTCGCGCTGGCCCGCCAGAGCGCCGAAGCGCTGCTCTCCGTCATCGACGACATTCTCGACTTCTCGAAGCTGGAAGCCGGGCGGATGGAGGTCGAAAGCGTCGACCTCCATCTCGACGCCCTGCTCGGCGATGTTGTTTCGCTCCTGACCCATCGTGCCCGCGCCCAGGGCAACGAGATCGCGGTGGTGATCGCGCCCGAAGCGGAGGGCTGGTACCGGGGCGATCCGACCCGGCTGCGTCAGGTGCTGTTCAACCTGATCGGCAACGCGGTCAAGTTCACGGAGAACGGCCGTATCGACATCCGCGTCGGCCGTGACGGCGAGAGCCTGCTGTTCGAGGTCGTCGATACCGGTATCGGCATCCCCGAGGACGCGCTGGAGCGCATTTTCGACCGCTTTTCCCAGGCCGACGGTTCGACCACACGCCGTTATGGCGGCACCGGCCTCGGCCTCGCGATCAGCCGCCAGCTCGTCACCCTGATGGGCGGTACGATCGGTGTCGACAGCACGCCGGGCCGAGGCAGCCGCTTCTGGTTCCGGCTCGACCTGTCGCGCGGGCCGGGACCCGGAAACGGCCGCGCCGCGGCTGTCGAGACGGCCCCCGCCATCCGGTCCTTGCGCGTGTTGGTGGTCGAGGACAACCGCATCAACCAGTTCCTCGTGGTGAAGCTCTTGGAACAGGCGGGGCATCACGCCGATACCGCGATGAACGGGCGTGAGGCTCTGCTTGCCCTGGAACAGGCGCCCTATGATCTGGTCCTGATGGACGTTCAGATGCCCGAGATGGACGGGCTCGAGACGACCCGCCGCATCCGCTCATCGCCGCCGCCGCTCTCGGGCATTCCCGTCATCGCCCTCACCGCCAACGCGCTGCCGGGCGACCGGGAGGCCTGTCTGCGAGCCGGGATGAACGACTACGTCGCCAAGCCGGTCGATCCGGCGCGCCTGCGGGACAGTATCGCTGAGGTGATGGCGTCGCCCGGAGCGGATCTCCCGGCTGCCGGCTCCTCCGCTCCGATGCCGGAGCCGGCGCTGTTGGACCGCGACCAGATCGACAGGCTCCGCGCCGCGATGGACGGGCCCGCTTTCGCCGCCCTGCTGGATGGTGTGGTTCCGGCGCTCGACCAGGCCGTCGCCGCCGTCATCGCCGCGCATCGCGACGCGGGCGCCCGCGCGCGCGCCGAAACGGCGCATGCGCTGCGCGGGCTGGCTGCGAATTTCGGCGCCGCGCGCCTGGCCGGGGTCGCGGACCGGATCGAGCGCTCGGACCCCGCAGAGAATGCCGATGCCCTGATGCGGGACCTGCTCGCCGTGGCCGGCGAGACCCGCGGCGCCATCGGCCTGTTCCTCGCCGGCCCGGCGCGCTGACAGCGGGTGCCACCCTGCTCCTGCGGGATGGCGTGCCGGGCGATGCGGGCGGGCTAGGCACCAAGGCGAGCGACGAGCGGGCCGGGCCCCCCGGGACGGCGCCGGGCACGGTCGGCCGACGGCGTTTCCGGCAGGCGCGCTGCTGGATCGCATGGCCCCCGTCCGGTCTCTCCGCTATGGTCCGCCGCCATGACCGACACCCCCGCCGATGAAGTCGATTTCGGGTTTCGCCGCGTGGCCCGCGAGGAGAAGCAGGGCCTCGTCCGCGGCGTGTTCGAACGCGTGGCCGGCCGTTACGACCTGATGAACGACCTGATGTCGGCCGGTCTGCACCGCCTGTGGAAGGCGGAGATGATCGCCGAGCTGCGTCCGCGGCCCGCCATGCGGCTCCTCGACGTTGCCGGCGGCACGGGCGACATCGCCTTCCGCTTCCTCGACCGGGCGGGGCAGGGGGCTTCGGCCATCGTCTGCGACATCAATCCGGCGATGGTGGCCGTGGGCCGAGACCGCGCCATCGACGCCGCCAGGCTGGACGGCGTCGACTGGGTGGTCGGCAATGCGGAAGCACTGCCGCTGCCCGATCGCAGCGTCGATGCCTATACGATCGCTTTCGGGATTCGCAACGTAACCGACATCCCGCAGGCGCTGGCGGAGGCGCGCCGCGTGCTGCGCCCCGGCGGCCGTTTTCTGTGCCTGGAGTTCGGACATGTGTCGCTGCCCGGCCTCGACCGGCTCTACGACCTCTATTCCTTCCAGGTGCTGCCGCGGCTCGGCGACTGGGTCGCGGGCGACGCGGACTCCTATCGCTATCTGGCGGAAAGCATCCGCCGCTTCCCGGCGAAGGACGCCTTCGCCGCAATGATGCGGACGGCCGGGCTCGCCCGGATCCGCCAGCGCGACTTCTCCGGCGGCATCGTCAACCTGCATTCCGGCTGGCGGGTGTGAGCGCCGGCGTGTTGCGCGCTTTCCGGCACGGGCGGGAGCTGTGGCGCATCTGGCGCACGCTCGGACGATGCGGGGTGGAGCTGCCGCTGGCCGAGGCGGGGGCGCCGCCCGCGCTCGCCTGGGTCGCCCGGCTCACGCGGGGCCGCATGCGCGGCGACCTGCGCGGCCGCCGCCCGGGTGAACGCCTGGCGGCGGCGCTGGCCGAACTCGGTCCCAGCTTCGTCAAGCTGGGCCAGATCCTCTCTGTGCGCCCCGACGTGGTCGGCACGGCCGTGGCGCTCGATCTCGGCCGGCTGCGCGATCGCATCGAGCCGTTCCCGCCGGAGGCCGCGGTGGCGGCGATCGAAGAGGCGCTGGGCCGGCCGCTCGGCGATCTGTTCGCCGGGTTCGAGCGCAAGCCCGTCGCCGCCGCATCCATCGCCCAGGTGCATTTCGCCGAAACCAAGGACGGGCGTGCCGTCGCGGTCAAGGTGCTGCGCCCCGGCGTCGAAGCCGCCTTCCGCCGCGATCTGCGGCTCTTCGCCTGGATCGCAGGCCTCGTCGAGCGCTTCGTGCCGGAGGCCCGGCGCCTGCGCCCCGGCGCGGTGGTGGAGACGCTCGCCCGTTCGGTCGCGCTCGAACTCGACCTGCGTTTCGAGGCGGCGGCCGCGGCCGAACTCGCCGAGATGTTCCGCGACGACCCACGCTACCGCGTGCCGGTGATCGATTGGGAACGCACCGGCCAGCGCGTGCTCACGCTGTCCCGCGTGGAGGGCGTCTCGGTCGACGACGTGGCGGCGATCGACGCGGCCGGACATGACCGCGCCGCACTCGCCGTCGCGGTGATCCAGTCCTTCCTGACCCAGGCGCTGACGCACGGCTTCTTCCATGCCGACCCGCATCAGGGCAACCTCTTCGTCGCCCCCGACGGCGCCCTCGTCGCCGTGGATTTCGGAATCATGGGCCGGCTCGACCGGCGGACCCGCCTCTTCATGGCGGATATGCTGGGGGCTTTCCTGCGCGGCGACTGGAAGCGGGCGGCGGCGGTGCATTTCGAGGCGGGCTACGTTCCGGCCGACCGCTCGGTCGAGGATTTCGCGCTCGCCTGCCGGGCCATCGGACAGCCGATCCTCGACCGTCCTGCCACCGAGGTCTCGATCGGCCGGCTCCTCTCCCAGCTCTTCCTCATCACCGAAACCTTCGGCATGCGGACCCAGCCGCACCTGCTGCTGCTGCAGAAGACCATGGTCACGGTGGAGGGCGTCGCCCGCGCCCTCGACCCCGCGGTTGACTTCTGGGCGGCCGCCCGCCCGGTGGTGGAGACCTGGGCGCGCGACAACCTCGGGCCGGAGGCGCGCCTCGCCGACTGGGTCGGCGACGCGCTGCGCACCATCGCCCGGCTGCCCGATCTGCTCGACCGTCCGCCCGTCGTCGTGGCGCCGCGGTCGGGGATGCCGGGATGGGTCGCCCCGCTGATCGCGCTGCTCTCGCTGCTGGTGGTGATCGCCGCCCTGACCTGACGCGGCCCGACGGCGTGGTCATGGTGAAGGCTGGACGAATGCTGGTCCGGCGGAAGCGTGTTGCCAAATCGTTAGTGGGGAATTACATCAATTCCGGTTGAGGGATGTGGAATATGCTCTCAGGCAAACGGATCCTCCTGATCATCGCCGGCGGCATCGCGGCCTACAAGGCCATCGAGCTGATCCGCCGCCTGCGCGAGCGCGGGGCCGCCGTGCGTTGCATCCTGACCAAGGCCGGGGCGGAGTTCGTCACGCCGCTCAGCCTGTCGGCCGTCTCCGGGGACAAGGTCTATGGCGAGCTGTTCTCGCTGACCGACGAGGCGGAGATGGGCCATATCCAACTCTCCCGCGATGCCGATCTCCTCGTCGTGGTGCCGGCGACCGCCGATATCCTGGCCCGCATGGCCGCGGGCCTCGCGAATGACCTCGCCACCACCGCGCTGCTCGCCACCGACAAGCCGGTTCTGGTCGCTCCGGCGATGAACGTGCGCATGTGGCTGCACCCCGCGACACAACGCAATATCCAGCAATTACAGTCTGATGGCGTTCGCTTCGTCGGTCCCGCGGAAGGTGACATGGCCTGCGGGGAGTATGGGCCGGGGCGGATGAGCGAACCGGCCGAGATCCTGGGCGCGATCGAGGGGTTTTTCACCGCCGGGAGCAACGGCCTGCGGGCATTGGTCACTTCCGGCCCGACCCATGAGGCGATCGATCCCGTCCGCTTCATCGCCAATCGGTCGTCCGGCAAGCAGGGCCATGCCATCGCCGCCGCTTTCGCCGCCCGCGGCTTCGCCACGACGCTCGTCTCCGGCCCGACCCATGAACCCCGGCCGCAGGGTGTGAAATTCGTCGGGGTGGAGTCGGCGCGTGACATGCTGGCCGCCTGCGAGGCGGCGTTGCCGGTCGACGTGGTGGTCTGCGCAGCCGCCGTCGCTGATTGGCGTGTTGCTGTAGAAGCGAACCAGAAGCTGAAGAAAGAAAAGGGAAAACCGCTCCCTGTGCTGACTCTCGCCGAGAACCCTGACATCCTGGCGACGATTGCCGGGCTGAAGCGGGGACGTCCCCGTCTGGTGGTCGGATTCGCGGCCGAGACCGAGCGCGTCGTCGAGCACGCGCGGGCCAAGCTCGCGCGCAAGGGCTGCGATTGGATCGTGGCCAACGACGTCAGCCCCGGAACCGGCACCTTCGGCGGGACCAACAACACGGTGCATCTGATCTCGGCCGACAGGACGGAGGCTTGGCCGCAGGCGACGAAGGAGCAGGTGGGCCAGCGCCTGGTCGCCCGTATCGTCGAGGCGCTGGCGTGACGGCCATTGCGCTCCTGCGCCTGCCGCAGGGCGAGGGCCTGCCGCTGCCGGCCTATGCCACGGCCGGTGCGGCCGGATTCGACATCTGCGCGGCGGAGGCGGTCACGCTGGCGCCCGGCGAGCATCGCCTGATCGGGACGGGTTTCGCCCTTGCGCTGCCGCCCGGCTTCGAGGCGCAGGTGCGGCCGCGTTCGGGATTGGCTGCCAAGCACGGCGTCACGGTGTTGAATTCCCCCGGCACGATCGATTGCGACTATCGTGGCGAGATCGGCGTCGTTCTCGTCAACCACGGACGGGCGCCTTTCGCCGTCGAACGCGGGATGCGCATCGCACAGGTGGTGGTCGCCGCAGTGGCCCATGCCACGCTGGTCGAAGCGCAGACACTCGATTCCACAGCCCGCGGTGCGGGTGGTTTCGGTTCCACAGGCCTGAAGGGATAGACAGGACGATTATGCTGAGACTGCCGCGCCGGACCCTCTTCGCCCTCGAGGCGGTGGTCGACATCGCCTACAACGCCCGGCCCGATCCGGTCCAGGCGAAGGAGATCACCCGCCGTCAGGGCATCCCCCCGCGCTACCTCGAACAGGTCATGCAGCAGCTCGTCCGCGCCGGCATCCTGAAGGGCGTCCGCGGGCCGCGCGGGGGCTACACACTCGCGCGGGAACGCCGGCGGATCAGCGTCGGCGATGTGGTGCGCGCCATCGAAGGCCTTGAAGACGATGAGGAAAACGACGATCGGACGGAGCCGGGCTCGCCCATCGGCCTGATGGTCGTGCGGCCGCTGATCGAGCAGTTGCGGGGCGAACTCGAGAAGCGTCTGGACCAGGTGACGCTGGACGACCTCTGCGGCTCCGCGCAGACCAGCGGAGTGCCGGTCGCGACCAGCATACGCGCGGATTTCACTATATAGATCAGGAGGATACAGATGACCGACAGCAAGCGGAAGGCGGCCCCGCGCGGGCGCATCTACGACTCCATCATCGACACCATCGGCGGTACGCCGCTGGTCCGTCTGAACCGCATCGCCAAGGAGGCCAAGGCCAAGGGCGAGGTTCTGGCGAAGCTCGAGTTCTTCAATCCGCTGGCCAGCGTGAAGGACCGGATCGGCGTCTCGATGATCGAGGCGCTGGAAGCCGCCGGGAAGATCGGGCCGGGCACCACCCTGATCGAGCCGACCTCGGGCAACACCGGCATCGGCCTCGCCTTCGTCGCCGCCGCCAAGGGCTATCGCCTGATCCTGGTGATGCCCGAAACGATGTCGATCGAACGCCGCAAGATGTTGAAACTGCTGGGCGCCGAACTCGACCTGACGCCGAAGGAAGGCGGCATGGACGGCGCGGTCAAGCGTGCCGAGGCGCTGCTCAAGGAAATCCCCGGTTCGATCATTCCCCAGCAGTTCGAGAACGAGGCCAACCCTGCCATCCACCGCGCCACCACGGCCGAGGAGATCTGGGCCGACACCGCCGGCAGCGTGGATGTCCTGGTGTCCGGCATCGGTACCGGCGGCACGATTACCGGCGTCGGCCAGGTCCTGAAGGCGAAGAAGCCCTCCATCCGCGTCATCGCGGTGGAGCCGGAGGACAGTCCGCTCCTGTCCAAGGGCCATGCGGGGTCGCACAAGATCCAGGGGATCGGCGCCAATTTCGTGCCCAAGATCCTGGATCGGGGCGTGATCGATGAGATACTCACCATCGGCAACGAAACAGCCTTCGAGACCGCCCGGCGGGTGGCGAAGCTCGACGGCATTCCGGTCGGCATTTCCTCCGGCGCCGCCATCGCCGCGGCGCTGGAAGTGGCGGCCCGGCCCGAGATGGCGGGCAAGAAGATCGTCGTCGTCGTGCCGTCCTTCGCCGAACGCTATCTGTCGACGGCGCTGTTCGACGGCATCTGACGTGGCGCTGAGCGACCCGCAGCTCGAACGTTACGCCCGGCACATCGTGCTGCGCGAGGTGGGGGGCGCTGGGCAGCGCAAGCTGCTCGGGGCCTCCGTCCTGCTCGTCGGGGCGGGCGGGCTCGGCTCTCCGCTCGCCCTCTATCTCGGCGCGGCCGGCGTCGGCACGATCCATATCGTGGACGATGACCGGGTCAGCTTGTCCAATCTGCAGCGCCAGATCGCCCATACGCAGTCCCGGCTCGACCACCCGAAGACCGCTTCCGCCGCCGCCGCCATTCGCGCGATCAATCCCGACGTGAAGGTGGTGGAGCACGACATGCGACTGACCGCGGCCAATGTCGGCGATCTGCTGCGGTCGGTGGATGTGGTGGCCGACGGGAGCGACAATTTCGAGACGCGCTTCCTGGTCAACGACGCCTGTCACCTGCATGGCAGGACGCTGGTCTCGGCGGCGGTGGTCCAGTTCGACGGCCAGCTTTCCACCTTCAAGTCGCACCTGGGCGGCGCCAATCCCTGCTATCGCTGCCTCTATCGCGAGCCGCCGCCGCCGGATCTGCGTCCCAACTGCGCCGAGGCGGGCATTCTCGGCGCCGTCGCGGGGGTCATGGGCACCTTGCAGGGGACCGAGGTTCTGAAGGAGATTCTCGGCATCGGGCAGAGTCTCTCCGGCCGCCTTCTGATCTATGACGCGCTCGGCACCACGGTCCGGACCATCCGGCTGAAGCCGGATCCGGCCTGTCCTCTCTGCGGGCCCCAGGCGACGATCCGCGACCTCTCCGCCCACGCCTGAAGAATCGAAATTCCGCGAGAGAGGCGAGGAATACGGCGAACGGCCCGAATCCGGGCGGCACCGGTACGCTCCGGCGTGGAGGGCGTGAGCGACCCCGGCGGCGAGTCGCGCCGCGCCGCACCGCGCGTTTTCCCCAAAGCGAGACCCATCGCCCGCGGCTGGCACGAAGAGTGCTTTGAGGAGTGACCCGGATAGCGCAACGGGGACATCTCCAATGAAGCGGTTCGGACGCCGGTCGGTCATCCTGGGTCTCACTGCCGCTGCTGCGGCGCCGGCCACCATCCGCCCGGTCTGGGCGCAGAAGACGGTTCCGGTCTCGACCCAGCTCGGCTGGCTCAGGAACGGCGAGTTCGCGGCCGTCATGGTGGCGGAGGCCAAGGGTTTCTTCGAGGAAGCCGGCATCGCCCACAAGATCGTGGACGGCGGACCCGGCAAGAACCCCATTCCGATCGTGGCGGTGGGGCAGGCCGAGTTCGGCATGGCGACGACGGGCAGCCACCTGATCGCGGCGCGGACGGCGCGCGATCCCGTCGACGTCATCGCCATCGGTGCAACCTTCCAGAAAGCCCCGGGCGCCTATATCCGCCTCGCCGATCCCGGCGCGCCGGACCTCACCCCGAAGGATCTGGAAGGCAAGACCATCGGCGTGCAGGCAGGGTCGGAATACCTCGTCGCCACAATCGCCAGGAAGAACGGCCTGGACGAGAGCAAGATCAAGGTCGTGACCGTGCAGGCGAATGCCGAGCCGCTGATGGTCGGTCGCGTCGACTACTTCAGCGGCTGGGTCACCAACCAGACCTGTCAGATCGAGCAGGAATCGGCCAAGGCCGACGCCCCGCCGACCGTGAAGGGCAAGGTCTGGAGGGCGCTGCCATTGGCCGACTGGGGACTGCCGGCCTATGCGGACGTCATCTTCGCCACGGCGAAGACGGCGCAGGAGAAGCCCGAGATGGTCCAGGGCTATCTCCGGGCCGTCTCGAAGGCCATCGCCTTCATCCTGGAGCGGCCGGAGGAAGCCTTGAAGCTGGTGGCCGCCTTCCCCAACCAGATCGAGACAGCCGACAAGCTCGCTTGGCGCTGGAAGATACAGAACCCGCTCTTCTCCAGCCCCGCCACGGCGAAGCACGGCCCGCTCTGGATGGAGGACCATGTCTGGAACGCCAATGCCGAGGTGCTGAAGGAGGCGAACCAGGTTCCGCGGCTGGTGCCGGCATCGGAGATGGCGACGAACCGATTCCTCCCGGGGGCCAAGGCGGGCTGATGGCGGCCCCGATCTCCATCCGTTCGGTTTCGCGCCGCTTCGGCGACACGCTGGCACTCGCGCCGACCGATCTCGACATCGCTGCCGGAGAGTTCGTCGCCTTCGTCGGTCCTTCCGGTTGCGGCAAGACCACCCTGCTTCGCATCGTCGCCGATCTGCAGTCGCCCAGCACCGGCTCGGTCATGATCGGCAGCGACACGGCCGCCGCGGCGCGCAGGAAGCGCATGTTGGGCCTGGTCTCGCAGCGTCCGGCCGTTATGCCCTGGAAGCAGGCGATCGGCGACGTGCGCTTCACCCAGTCGATCGCCCGCCGTGTCGGCTTCCCGGCCGAAACGCTGCTCGCGGAATTCGGGCTCGCGGGTCATGAGCACAAGCGTCCATCGGAACTCTCCGGCGGCATGCTGCAGCGGGTGAACATAGCCAGCGCCATCGCACACGATCCCGACGTGCTCCTGATGGACGAGCCTTTCTCGGCGCTGGACGAGATGAAGCGCGAGGAACTGGGCGCCTGGTTCGATCGCGAACTCTCGCGACGGCCCAAGACGGTGTTGTTCGTCACTCATCACATCGACGAAGCGGTCCTCCTGGCCGACAGGCTGGTGGTCTTCACGCCGGCACCGGGCCGGGTGCTGGATGTGGTCGACGTGCCGGTGTCCCGCCCGCGCGATGCCTCCTTCCGCCATGATCCGCGCTTCGTCGCGATCGCGGCGCATGTGCGCGGGCTTCTGTTCCAGCAGGGCATGGCGGCTTAGATGGCACTGACCTCCAGCAGCGACATGATCGGCGGGTCGGTCGCGCCCGCCACGCGCAAGCCTTGGAATTGGAGGCCCTATGCGATGGGCGCCTTCCGCATCCTGCTTCCGCTCTGCTCCATTCTGGCCCTGTGGTATCTGGCGATCTTCTTCTCCGGCCTGCCGGCCTTCGTCATTCCACGCCCCGAGCGCGTGATCGCGACGCTCATCGCGGATTCGAGCTTCATAACCACCCATCTGGTGGCCACGCTGCAGGTGGCGGTGCTCGGCCTCGTTACCGCGAACGTGGCCGGCATCGGCCTCGCCGTTCTGTTCGACAGCATTCCCTTCACCCGAGCCATGCTCATGCCGGCCGCGATCACGTTGCGCAACATGCCCTATGTAGCGCTCGTCACCGTACTGATGCTGGCCTTCGGCGACAGCATGGGCTCGAAGGTGGCGGTCGTCGCGCTGGCGGGCTTCTTTCCCGTCCTGGTCAACACGCTGCAGGGCCTGCGCGCTGCCGATGAGGTGCAACTCGACCGCATGCGCATCCTGAACGCGAGCTGGTTCGAAACCTTCCGCTCCGTCCGCATGCCCTATGCGCTGCCCTTCATCGTCTCGGCGCAGGAGATCGCGGCAACCAGCTCGATCATCGTGGCGATCAGCGCCGAATGGATGATCTCCTCGACCGGTCTGGGCTACATCATCAACCGCGCCATGCAGACCTATCGCGGCGACCAGGTCTATGCCGTTGCGCTGCTGGCGACGCTGCTCTCCTTCACCGTCTACACCATCGTCCATCGGATCGGCCGGCGCCTGGACTGGCGCAACCGGAATCGTCGCTGAGGCGTCATCAGGAGGATAAGAGCATGCAGCAGGCGCAGTCGGGTTTGACGGAGGCGAAGGCCGGTTCCTTCGTTCCGGTGATCGATGTCGGCGGTCTGTACTCCGCCGAAAAGGCCGATCGGATGAAGGTGGCGGCCGAGATCGGCAAGGCCTGCGACGAGATCGGCTTCTTCTATGCGGTCAATCACCACGTTCCCCTCGAGGTGATCGAGGGAGCCAAGGAGAAGGCGGCGGAGTTCTTCGCCCAGCCCGTGGCCGAGCGCCTGAAGGTGAAGGCCGACAGGAACAACCGGGGCTATCGCGAGATGGGTGATACGGTCCACAAGTCGGGACAGATCTTCGCGCGCGACAGTTTCGACCTCGGCTTCCCGATGAGCGAAGACGATCCAGAGGTGAAGGCCGGTACCCCCCTCTATGCCCCGAACAAGTGGCCGGAGCTGCCCGGCTTCGAGGCGGCCCTCTCCGCCTACTATCGGGGCTGCTATGAGGTCGGGATGAAGATCCTCGAGGGGTTCGCACTGTACCTCGGCCAGGAAGAGACCTTCTTCAGCCGGCACTTCGACCGGCCGGTGGCCGACATGGTGATCAACCACTACTACGGTCACGCCACCTCGAAGAACCTCGGAGGCACGGAGCTGGCATCGGGGGCCCATACCGATCACGGCATCGTCACCATCCTATGGCAGGACAATTCGGGCGGCCTGGAGGTGATGGGCAAGGACGGCGAATGGATCGCCGCGGCGCCGATCCCGGGCAGCTTCGTCATCAACATCGGCGAGCTGATGAAGCGCTGGACCAACGGCCGCTTCAAGGCGACCATCCATCGCGTCATGCACCGCAAGGATCAGCCCCGCTTCTCGATGCCGCTGTTCTGCAATCCCAACTTCCACACCACCGTCGATCCCCGCCAGCTCGGCGTCAGCGACGAGGAAGCGATCTTCCCCCCCGTCCTGTCGGGCGACTTCCTGATTTCCCGCTTCCAGTCCACCCGCAAGCTCTGGGGCGCGCAGAAGAAGGCGGAAGGCGACATCGCGGCGATCGAGATGGCCGCCGAATAGGCTCTACGCGACGACGCCCTGCTTGCGCAGGGCGTCGATCCGGACCGCATCCAGTCCCAGCCAGTCCTTCAGCACGGCATCCGAGTCCCCGCCGACCATTGGAACACGCCCGCCTTCGATCGCCGGCGTGTCCGAGAAGATCAGCGGATGGGCGATCACCGGCACCTTGCCGGCCACAGGATGCTCCACCTCCACGATCCGCTTGCGCACACGCATGTGCTCGCTCTCCGCGAGGTCGGCGATGCTGTTGATCTTGGAGGAGGGGATATCGGCCTTCCGCAATGCCTCGAGCACGGTCTCGTGCGGCAGCGCGGCGATCCAGTCGCGGGTGATCTGCTCCACATCCTTGTGGTTCTGCATGCGCGGGAGCGTGGTCGAGTAGCGCGGATCGTCCAACAGGTCGGCCCGGCCCATCAGTGGCGCCAAGCGGTTGAACTGCTCGTCCGTCACCGTCATGACGTGCACCCATTGTCCGTCGCCGCACTTGAACGAGTTGGAGGGCGCGATCAGGCGGTCGCGGTTGCCATGACGGGTAGGTTTCCGCCCCATGGCGACCGCTTCGGGAATCGCCGTCATCATCATCGAGGCCATGCCGTCCAGGAGCGAGGCCTGCACTTCCTGACCGCGCCCGGTCCGCTCCCGCGCCTGCAGCGCGATCATGGCGCCGAGCATGGCGTGCAATGCGGTGCTGTAGTCGATGATGATGGTGCCAACCATGGTCGGTGCGCCGTCGGCATCGCCGGTCATGTCCATCAACCCGCTCGCCGCCTGGGCGATGGCGTCATAGGCGGGCCTGCCGGCCCAGGGCCCGTCCTGGCCGAATCCCGAGATGCGGACCATGACCAGGCGCGGGTTGCGGGCCGATAGCGTGGCGTAGTCGAGGCCCATCTGCTCCATCGTCCCGGCCTTGAAGTTCTCCACCAGGAGATCGGCCTGGGCGGCGAGGTCCTTCACCAGGGCGAGCCCCTCGGGCTTCCTGAGGTCGATGGCGAGCGAGCGCTTGTTCCGGTTCACCGTCATGGCGAAGACGCTGTCGGGGGGGCCCATGTAGCGGTCGATGCCGCGCGCCGGGTCGCCCTTGCCGGGGGGCTCCACCTTCACCACATCGGCGCCGTGGTCGCCCAGCAGCATCGTCCCATGTGGACCGGCCACGTAGCGCGACAGGTCGAGCACACGTAGTCCTTCCAGCGCCCTGGTCATCCTGACTTCCCCCGAAAAACGCGCGGCCTTCCGCCGCTCTCCGATGCTAAGGGCATCTGGTGTGTTTCACGACTGGCCATTTTTTATGCACTTGAGTGATCTGAATGGATTTAATGCAGCGGAGCTGGCTTCGTACACAATTTCGCAAGATTCCCGGCAGAGTTTCCACAAGGACGGAAGCGTCGGACAGCTGCGCGGCTGCATTCCGCCTCGTCCGGCGGGGTGGGAGTTGGAAGACCGAGGATCGAGCGGATGAATGCGATGACCCCGAAAGCGATGGCGGAATCGCGCCTGTCGGTCGCCGACAAGGGTGATGCCACGCCTGAACGGGTGCTCGAACTGGCTGATACTGTCGGCCGTATCGCCGACGAGAAGGGCCGCGCCATCCAGGGCATCACCCGGCAGACCAAGATGCTGGCGTTGAACGCCACCATCGAGGCCGCGCGGGCGGGAGAAGCCGGCCGCGGCTTCGCCGTGGTGGCGCAGGAGGTGAAGCACGTCAGCCATGAGGTCGAGCGGCTGGCCGCCGAGATGCAGAGCCACCTCGCCAGCGCTCTGGACGATCTGCGCGTCGTCGGCCAGCGGATGGCCGAGGAAACCCGTGGCCAGCGCCTGATCGACCTATGCCTGAACGGCGTCGAGATCATCGACCGCAATCTCTACGAACGTACCTGCGACGTGCGCTGGTGGGCGACCGATTCCGCCGTCGTCGACGCGCTGCAGGACCCGAGCGCCGATCGCCTTTCGCATGCCGAGGGTCGCCTCGCCGTCATTCTCGGTGCCTACACCGTCTATCTCGACCTCTGGCTCTGCGACACACAGGGCCGCGTGGTGGCGAACGGCCGCCCCGACCGCTACGCGGGCGTGCGCGGCCTCGACGTGTCGCGAGAATCTTGGTTCGCGCAGGCGATGCAGACCCGGTCCGGCGACGACTACACGGTCGCCGACATCACCACTTGTCCGCCGCTCGCCAACGCGCCGGTCGCCACCTATGCCGCCACGGTTCGCGAAGGCGGGCTCGCCGAGGGCCGCATTCTCGGCGTCCTCGGCATTCATTTCGACTGGGGCCCGCAGGCCGAAGCGGTCGTCAAGGGTGTGCGGCTGACCCAGGACGAGGCGAGGCGCTCGCGCGTCATGCTGCTCGACGCCGCGCACCGGGTGATCGCATCCTCCGACGGCACCGGCGTGCTGAGCGAGACGGTGGACCTGCAGACCGCCGGCGAACGCGTCGGCAGCTACATCGATCCGAACGGACGCGTCGTCGCCTTTCACCTGACACCCGGCTACGAAACCTATGCCGGCCTCGGCTGGTACGGCTGCATCATCCAGGGACGCTGAGGCCCGGCTATTTCGGCCCGCTTTCGTAGACCATCTGGGCGAGCTGAAGCACCTTCTCGCGGGGCAGCGCGGCGGTCAGGCAGTAGCCGAAGGGCCCGTCGATCCAATGGAAGGCGATCACGTCGCGATCCTGGGTCACCGAGAACCCGGTATCCTTCGCCTCCGGCACCACGCGCATATAGAGCGTGACCCGGCGCTTGGCCTGATCCTCATACATGAACTGCGCCGCGGGTTTGCCGTCGTCGGGCAGCAGCCGCCCGCCGACGAGATGGAAGCCCGCCGAGGCCAGGTCGGGCAGCTTGATCGGCTGGCCGAGCTTGCGCGACAGCCAGCGGACGAGATGTTCCTCTTCCGAGGCCGGCACCTCGACAGGGTGGCGCACTTCGGCCGTGTAGATGACATAGGCGTCGATGGCACGTTCGGCGAAGCCCGGCGTCACGGCGGGAGCCGGCGGAACGACGAGGCTGCCCCGTGCCACCCAGCCGCCGCCGGCGCCGATCGCCAGCAGCGCCGCCGCCGCCGCCGCCCGCCGCCACACCGCCATGCGAGGCTGTCCCCGGGCGGCGTGCAGCAATCGGGTCGGGATCGGCTCCTCCAGGACCCGGTCGAAGTTGGCGTGCAGGACCGCCCGCTGCTCGGCCCAGGCCTTCACGCGGTCGGAGTCCTCCGGATGGGCGTCCAGCCATTGCTGCACTTCGGCGCGGGTGGCCTCGTCCAGCTCGCCGTCCAGGAAGGCGTTCAGGATCGTGTCGTCGACCGGGCGCGTCATCACTTCACCCGCCGAAGCGGGGCCGGCGCGCTGCCCTCGGTCAGCTGCCGCAGCCGTTCCCGCCCGCGCGACAGGCGCGACATGACCGTGCCGATCGGCACGCCCAGCACATCGGCCGCTTCCTGGTAGGACAGGTCTTCCAGGCCGATCAGCAAGACCACGGTCCGCTGCTCCGCCGGCAGGATCTCCAGCGCGCGCGCCATGTCGCGGGCCTCGATGCGCACGGTCTGGCTCGCCTCCACCGGCGTGTCGGGCGGTTCCGCTACGCTGTCGCTCCGCCGCCGCTGGGCCGTCCGCGCCTGGCTGATGAACAGGTTGTGCAGCACCGCGAAAAGCCAGCTCCTCAATCGCGTCCCGGGACGGAACAGGTGCAGTCGGGACAGGGACCGCTCGAGGCAGTCCTGCACCAGGTCGTCGGCCGCGGTGGCGTCGCGCAGCAGCGCACGCGCATAGCGGCGGAGATGCGGAATCTCCGCGACCACGGCGCGGCGGATGTCGTCCTGGCTCGCGGCGTCGGCGGGGTTTCGCTCTCCTGCCGCCATGAACGCCTCCGCCGTGCGGCCTATTCCAAGGGTCAGAACATGCCGGCGTGGACGCGGTCGGGCGGCGTATGGCCGTCCACGAAGGTCTTGATGTTGATCAGGACCTTTTCGCCCATGTCGATGCGGCCCTCGATCGTGGCCGAGCCCATATGGGGCAGCAGGACCACGTTGGAGAGTTCCAGAAGCTTCGGATTGACCGCCGGCTCGTGCTCGAAGACGTCGAGGCCGGCGCCGGCGATCTGCTTGCGCCGCAGCAGGCGGGTCAGCGCGTTCTCGTCGACGATCTCGCCCCGGGCCGTGTTGACGATGTAGGCGTGCGGCTGCAGCAGGTCGAGCCGGCGGGCCGAGAGCAGGTGATAGGTCGCCGGCGTATGCGGACAGTTGACCGAGATGATGTCCATCCGGGCCAGCATCTGGTCCAGGCTCTCCCAGTAGGTCGCCTCCAGCTCCTGCTCGACGGCGCCCGGCAGCCGGTTGCGGTTGTGATAGTGGATCGACAGGCCAAAGGCCCGGGCGCGCCGCGCCACCGCCTGGCCGATCCGGCCCATGCCGATGATGCCGAGCCGCTTCCCCCAGATGCGGTGGCCCAGCATCCAGGTCGGCGCCCAGCCCTTCCAGTCACCCTGGCGCAGCGTGCGCTCGCCCTCGGTGATGCGCCGCGGCACGGCCAGGATCAGCGCCATGGTCATGTCGGCCGTGTCCTCGGTCAGGACGCCGGGCGTATTGGTGACGGTGATGCCGCGCTGCCGGGCGCTGGCCAGGTCGATATGGTCGACGCCGGTACCGAAGGAGGCGATCAGCCGCAGGTTCGGGTTGGCATGGGCCAGCACGGCGCCGTCGATATGGTCGGTCACGGTCGGGACCAGAACGTCGGCCTGGCGGACGGCTTCGATCAGCTGGGCCTGGGTCAGCGGTTCGTCGGTGGTGTTCAACCGGGTGTCGAACAGCTCCATCATCCGCGTCTCGATCGGTTCCGGCAGCTTGCGGGTGACGACGACGAGCGGCTTCTTGCGGGTGCTCATGCAGGGCGTTCCGTTCCCGGCGGATCAACGGGGATTGTGGCGGTCCGACCCGCTTAGCAGGGCGGGGCGGCCATGCCAAGCGCAACGGCGCCCGAGGGGCGGAATATCACACAAGAGAGGGCCAGCGCTCAGCCCAGGGCCGCAGCGTTTCATAGGCTTCCGCCAGGTCCAGAAGGACCGCCTCGGCCCCAAATCCGGCGACCCACTGGACCCCGATCGGCATACCGCCCGGACCCGGTTCGGCGGGCACCGTGATCGCCGGATGGCCGCACATGTTGACCCAGGCGGTATAGATGGCGTGCCCCCGCGGCCCCACCGGCCGGCCGTCGATCACCGGCGGGAAGGCTTGCCCCCGCGGCCAGGGCTGGGCCGCGGCTGAAGGTGTCATGACGATATCCCAGGCGCCGAACAGGCCCGCCATCTCGGCCCGGAAGGCATCCAGCGCCAGCAGGTTTTCGAGATGCCGCCAGCCCGCCAGCGCCTCGCCCCGCGCAACCGCATCCCGGTAGAGCGGCATCATCCATTCCCGGTGGTCCGGGTTCCGCGCGATCAGCATGGCCAGCCCGACGCCGACGATATCGGGCCAGAGGGCGGCCAGCGCCTCCCAGTCGAAGGGGCAGGGGCCGGTTTCGACCCGGTGGCCGAGCGCCTCGAGGTCACGGGCGACCCGGTCGGCGCTGGCGCGGATCTCCGGCGCCAGCGGTTCCTCCCCGAAACGCGGCACATAGAGGATGCGGAGCGAGCCGGCCTTCGCCGGCAGGACGGGACAGAGCAGTGAGAGGCGGTCTGCCGCATCCGGCCCGGCCATCGTGTCATAGGCGAGGCGCAGGTCGGCGATCGTGCGCGCCACCGGCCCGATCACCTCCAGGTCGAGCAGGATCGCCGGCAGCCCGTGCCGGCGCGCGACCCGACCCGTCGAAGGCTTTAGGCCGACGAGGCCACAATGTCCGGAGGGGCGGCGGATCGACCCGCCGCCGTCGGTGCCGATGGCGATCGGCCCGAAGCCCGCCGCCACCGAAGCCACGCCGCCGCCGGTCGACCCGCCCGGGGTCAGCGCCGGGTTCCAGGGATTGCCGGTCGACCCGAAGACCGGGTTGTCGGTGAAGCCCTGCGAGGTGAACTCCGGCACGTTGGTCTTGCCCAGGATCACCGCCCCGGCGGCGCGCAGCCGCGCCACCGGCGTTTCGTCCCGCTCGGGCACGAAGTCCTCATAGAGCCGGCTGCCCCAGGTGGTGCGCAGGCCCCTGACCGGGATGTTGTCCTTCACCGTGATCGGCACGCCGTCGAGCGGCGACAGCGCCTTGCCTTCTTCCCAGCGCGCCGCGCTCTCCGCCGCGGCCCGCCGCGCGCCTTCGGCATCCAGCGTCGGGATGGCGTTCAGCAGCGGATCGATGGCGGCGATCCGGTCCAGCACCGCCTCGACGGTGTCGACCGGCGACAGGTGCCCGGCCTTGAAGCGGGCGCCGAGTTCAGTCGCGGAAAGGCGCCAGGGATCGCTCATCAACGCACGCGGAAACGCTCGACCGCGTCGGGATCGAAGCCGAAGCCGAGGCCCGGCCGGTCGGGGATCAGGAGGTTGCCCTCGCCGTCCATCTCCGTCGTCTCGCGGAAGAGGGGGGTGAACCAGGGCATGTGCTCGGCATAGTTCACATTGGCGATGGCGCCGCAGAGCTGCAGCGACTGCTCGGTGAAGATATGCGGGCTGACCGGAATGCCCGCCGCCTGCGCCATCGCGCCCACCTTCATGAACTCCGAAATGCCGCCGACCCGCTGCAGGTCCGGCATCAGGATGTCGGCCGAGCGGCGGGCGATCATGTCGGCGAAGCCGGGGACGGCATATTCGGTCTCGCCCGAGGCGATGGGCGTGTCCAGTTCGGCGGCGATGCGGGCATGCCCGTCGAGGTCGTAGGCCGGCACCGGTTCCTCGAACCAGGTCAGGTTGTAGCGCTCGATGGCGCGGCCCAGCCGGATGGCGTGGTTGACCGTCAGCCCCTGGTTGGCATCGGCCATCAGCGCGATGTCGGGGCCGATCGCCTCGCGCACCGCCGCCGTCCGCTCGACATCCTCCTCGAAGCGCGGCTTGCCGAAGCGCATCTTCACCGCCCGGAAGCCCTTCTTGACCAGCGCCTTTGCCTCCGCCTGCAGTTCGTCGATGGAGGAGGAGACCCACAGCCCCTCGGAGGCATAGGCCGGCACCTTGGTCCGCATGCGGCCGAGCAGGCGCGACACCGACTTGCCTTCAGCCTTGCCGGCGATGTCCCACAGCGCCGCGTCGATGGCGGAAAGGGCGAAGAGGGTGATGCCCTTGTGGCCGAGAAAGTTGATATCGGCCCACATCGCCTGCCAGATCGCCTGGATATCGGCGGCATCGCGGCCGATGACGACGGGGGCAAGCCCCTTCGCCATCGCCTCCAGCACGTCGGTGCGCCGCCGGCCGAAGGCGAACATATAGGCCTCGCCCGTCACGCCCGCGTCGGTGTCGAGCCAGACCAGGACGCAGTTCACCCCGGCGATGTGGTGGATGGCGGTGCGGATGGGGCGCTCGAACGGCACCTCCACCTGGGCGGTGCGCAGGCCGGTGATCTTCATCGCTTCTCCTCTCCGATCGCCGCGTCCCAGCCCCACCAGGCGCGGATCGCGTCTCCCATGATCAGCCGCTTGTCGGCCTCGTTCAGCCAGGGCAGCTCCTCGGTGAACATGGTCACACACTGCCGCCAGGAGCACGGCATCTTCGAGATGTCGGTGCCCCAGAACATCCGGGCCGGCCCGAAGGCCTCGAACACCTGGCGCAGCCAGCCGTGCATGCTGGTGAAGGGGTAGGGTCCGCTCGCATAGCCCGGCACCCCGGTCGCCTTCACCGCCACGTTCGGGAATTTCGCCAGCGCCAGCAGTGCGGGCATATGCGTCATAGCGGCGTCGTCCTTCGCCGTGGTGAAGCCGCCACGCCCGCCCAGGTGATCGATGGTGATCTTCAGGCCCGGATGCCGCTCCGCGATCTCCCCGATGTGCCGCAGCGAATCGGTGGCGAGGAAGGCGACCGGCACGCCCGCCGCCTCGGCGGCCGCGAAGACCGGCTCGAGCCTCCCGTCCTCCAGCGCCTGCCGCTGCGGCTCGTGCATGCAGACGAAGCGCAGGCCGAGCATTCCCGGCTGCTTCCGCCAGCCCGCGACCTGGGACGCAGCAGCGGGATCGAGCGGCAGCGAACCCAGGACGGCGAAGCGGCCCGGATAGTCCCGCACCGCCTGGAAGGCCATCTCGCCCGATCCTGAATCCCAGCCCGGCGGATGGATGACCGCGGCATCGACGCCGGCCTCGTCCATCAGTTCGATCGCCTCGGCCGGGGTGAAGGACGTCACCTGCCAATGCGCGTTGTTGCTGGGCAGGCCCGATCCCCAGCAGTGGATCTGTGCGTCGACGATCGCCATCAGTGGAACACCCGGCCGGAATCGATCACCACCGTCTGCCCGGTCATCGTTTCGGTCCTGCACATGGCGACCACCATCTCGGCGCAATCCTCCTTGTCGGCCGCCTTTTTCAGAAGCGAGGAGGCGGCCGACCGCTCGATCATCTCCGGCTTCAGGTTGGCGGTCGCCCGCGTGCCCTCCAGCAGGCCCGGTGCCACGCAATTCACCAGCACCTCGGGGGCCAGCCCCACCGCCATGCAGCGCGTCAGGTGGATCAGCCCGGCCTTGGAGACCGCATAGGCGATCGAGGACCCCTGCGGCCCGAGACCGGCGACGGAGGCGATGTTGACCACCCGTCCGCGTCCTTGCGCCTTCATCACCGGCGCCACCGCCTTGGTCAGCAGCATCGGCCCGGTGAGGTTCACCGCCATGATCTTCTCCCAGACCTCGGCCGTCAGGGCATCGAGATCGGAGAAGGGGATCGCCTTGTTGTAGGCCGCGTCGTTCACCAGGACGTCGAGCCGGCCGAAGCGCTTCGACACATCGGCTACCAGCCGGTCGATGGCGGCGGCATCGGTCAGGTCGCAGGCGAAGGCCTCCGCGCTCACCCGGTGGCGGGAGGCGATGCCGCGCGCCACTTCCTCGGCCTGTTCCCGGCTCTGCGCATAGACCACGGCGACATGCGCGCCTTCCCGCGCCAGCGCCTCGCAGATCCGCTGTCCCAGTCCGCCGTTTCCGCCGGTCACGACTGCCACCGCGCCCTTCAGGTCCATCGCCGCGTCCTCCTCCCGCCTGCCGGCAGCCTAGCCCAAGCCTCTGCTAGGATGCCCGGTGAAAAGCGCGGGACGGGAGCATCAGCATGACGAAGCCGCTGGCGGGAAGGATCGCCATCGTCACCGGAGCCGGCAAGAACATCGGCCGCGCCATCGCGCTGGCCCTGGCCGGGGACGGCGCGTCCGTGGTGGTGAACGGGCGCGGCGACGGGGATGCGGTCCGGGCGGTGGCGGAAGAGATCAGGGCGGCCGGCGGCAGCGCCACGCCCGTCCTCGCCGACGTGTCGCGCGAGGCCGACGTCGCCCGCCTGGCCGAGGCGGCGGTGGCCGCGTATGGCGGGATCGACATCGTCGTGTCCAACGCCGGGCTGCGCCGACAGACGCCGTTCGCCGAACTCTCCTACGCCGAATGGCGTGAGATCCTGTCGGTGGCGCTCGACGGCGCCTTCCTCCTCGCCAAGGCCACCGTCCCCCAAATGATCGCGCGCGGCGGCGGCGCCTTCATCGGCCTGAGCGGGATATCGAACCATATCGGCACGGCGAACCGCGTGCATGTGAACGCCTCCAAGGCCGGCCTGGAAGGCTTGGTGCGCGGCCTCGCCGTGGAACTCGCCCCGCACCGCATCACCGTCAACGCCATAGCGCCGGGCGCCATCGATACCACGCGCGGCGTCTCCGCCGGCGCCCTTCCCGGCGGCCTCGGCACGGCCGACATTCCGCTCGGTCGCCAGGGGCGCGTAGAGGAGATCGCGGCCATGGTGCGACTGCTCGCCGGGCCCGGCGGCGCCTACATCACCGGCCAGACCCTTCACATCAACGGCGGAAAGTACCTGGGTCACTAGGGTGCCGGCCGCGCGCGCACGCGACGGCCGCGGCCGGTGAGCCTCCTGATACGCCAGGCGCGCGCGGCCGATGGCGAGGCGCTGCGGGCGATCCTCTACGAGACCTTCTCCGGCACCTGGGCGCCGCATCTGACCGCCGCCGCCGCCGCGGCCTACCGCGCCGAGGATCGCGCCGGCGCCTATGTCGCCCGCAGCGGCACTGAATTCTGGGTGGCGGAGCGCAACGGTGTCCTGGCCGGCCTGGTGCATTGGCGGGGCGACTTCGTGCACGCGCTGCATGTCCGCCCCGGCCAGACCCGCGCCCGCATCGGGGTCCGCCTGATGGACCGCGCGGAGAGCGCCATCGCAGCCGCGGGGTTCGATGCGGCGCGGCTCGAGACCGACACTTTCAATACTGCGAGTCGCGACTTCTATGCCGCGCGCGGATACCGGGAGGCCGGCCGCTATCCGGACGAGGAGTGGCGGAGCGGCCTGACCACGATCCTGCTGGTGAAGAGGCTTGTTCCGGGCGCCTCGGGCTGGAGCACTATCGATCGAAGTTGACTGACGGGGTTCATGGGATCGCCACGGGCGATTCCACCTCGGCGGACGCTGCCCTAGACCTGCCGCCCGGTCCGCTTCGTCCAGTCGCGCCGCAGTCCGACGCATTCGAGGTTCCTGACGCCGGTGGTCAGCTTCAAGGGCTGCGCCGTCATTTCGAGCAATTTCTCCATCGAATAGCTGCCCATGTCGGTGCGGTTCAGCTCGGCCGCGCGGGCGCCCAGCACCACATGCCCGATCCCCGCGGCACAGATCGCCCAAGCGCACATAGGGCAGGGCTCCATGGTCGAGTAGAGAACCGCGCGCTCCAGCCGCATGGTCCGGAGCCGCCCGCAGGCATCCCGGATCGCCGCCGTCTCGGCATGCAGCGTGGGGTCCAGCTTCGTCGTCGCCTCGTTCAATCCGCGCCCCACTTCCGCCCCGTCCAGCACGATCAGCGAGGCGACCGGCGTATTGCCGGTGGGTTCCGCCGCCCGGGCGAGCGCGAGCGCCAGGTCCATCCAGTCTTCATGCGTCTTCGACATGACCGTCCTCCTCTTCGCGGTGAGGAGCGATGCAGGAAACGTGCTGGCGGCGAGGCTGGAAGCCTGGATACTCGGGGCGCAAGGAGGAACCAGATGCCGATCTTCGAGCGCGGCCCCGTCCGCATCCATTACGCCGAGTCCGGTTCCGGGTTCCCGCTGCTCGTCATCCCCGGCGGCGGGCTGAACGCCACGATGGGAAATCTCTCCGAAGCCGCCCCCTTCGACGCGATGCGGGAATTCGCGGGGACATACCGCTGCATCAGCATGGATCTCCGCAACGCCAATGCCGGCCGGTCCTCCGGCCCGCTGGAGCCGGATCGGCCGTGGGACGCCTATACCGACGACCACCTAGCGCTCATGGACCACCTGAAGATCGGCCGCTTCATGGTCATGGGCTATTGCATCGGCGGGCCCTTCGCATGGAACCTGATCCGCCGCGCGCCGGACCGCGTCGTGGCTGCCGTGATGGTGCAGCCTTCGGGATCGCGGCCGGAGGCGCGCGACCTCTTCTACGACAACAACATGAAGGGCTGGGGGCCGCAGCTCGTCGCCCGCCGCCCCGAGATCACCATGGCCGAGGTCGACGCCTTCCTCACCCGCATGTACCGCACCGGTCCGGACTTCGTCTTCACCGTCACCCGCGACTTCGTGCGGGCCTGCCAGACGCCGGTTCTGATCATGCCGGACGACATCCCCGCCCACCCTTACGCGGTGGCGATGGAAGCCGCGATGCTGGCGCCCAATGCGCAGGCCTGCCTCTATCCCTGGAAGGAACCGAAGGAGCACCTGCCGATGGCGCTCCGGCACGTCCGCAGCTTCCTGCGAGCGCATACACCGCCTTGAACCAGACCTCGACAGGTCCGAGAGGGAACCCGCCGTGCCCGTCTATCTTCCCTCCTGCCCTCGACCGGGTGCGCAAACAGGTCGAAACATATGAAGGCAGGGGCGGACCGACCGCTCACGAATCTCCGCCAGATATCGTGTCTTCTGTGGTCGCATGACAGCTCCTTCCTCTCACAAGTCGGAGCCTCGGGGAAACCCGGAGCGGTTCATGCCTTCTGGGCGGCTCGGCGTTGTGCGTCCGTGCTGTGTATGACCACCAGTAGTCACATGCAGGTGTGGCAATGAAGGAGCTCCAGCTCGAGGATGCCAAGGCGACGCTTTCCGCCGTCGTCGATCGCGCGGTGGCGGGCGAGCCCACCGTCATCACCCGCCATGGCCGCAAGGAAGCGGTGCTGGTTTCCTTCGAGGAATGGCAGCGCGCCTCCAAGGTGCCGAGCTTCGCCGACCTGCTGCTCGCCTTCCCGGGCACGCCCGAGGACATCCCCGAGCGGTCGCGCTAGCCCGCGCGGGCGTCGCGGAGAAGCGGTCTCTGACCTCGTATCTGCTCGACACCAACATCGTATCGGCCGATGCGCCGGCCAAGCGGCGCGTCGATGCCGGGGCCTACGCCGCCTCGATGCGCCGGAACGCCGACCACCTCTACATATCGGCCGTAACGGTTGCCGAGATCGAGGCCGGCATCGCCCGCGCGGCCAGGATCGCCGCCAGCACGAAGGCGGAGCGGCTGCGGCACACGGGCTCACCGTCCTCACCGCCAACGAGCGCCATTTCGCATCCCTCGGCGTGCCGAGCGTCAATCCATTGAAGCGGCTTCCCTAAAAATGGGGTCAGAGTCGTTTTCGGGCGTCGGGCCTCACGTCCAGCGCGCCCGGTCCTCGGCATCGGCCGCCGTCAGCAGCGTCGCCGTGCTCACCACAGTCCAGTCGCAGAGGTCGTAGCGGCGGCTGAGCGTATCGCGCACCGCCTGCTCGGCCTCGCCTTCGGGCAGCTTGGAGCGCTCCCACATGGCGAGGCTCGGCCGGCGGGTCAGCAGCAGGCTGCGCACGCCCGCCTGCAGGCAGGCGCCGGTGGCGGGATCGCTGCCGTCTCCGGTGCGGTCGCCGGTGGTGCGCCACAGCCCGATGACCTGCGAATCATAGGCCGCCTCGAAGCCGGGCCAGCCGGCGGCGCAGAGGTCGAGGAATTCCGCCCAGTCGGCCTCCGGTGTGGCGAACCAGCGGAAGGCGTAGTTGCCCTGGCGCGCCGGCGGCGCCGTGTCGGTCGGGCGCAGGGTAGGGACCAGCGCCTCGGTGACGACGGAGCGGACATCCGCGGCGTCCCGGATGAAGCTGGCCTGGGCATCGGCTGCGCTCGTCCCCTCCGGCCAGAGCGAAAGTGCCGTCAGTTCGTCACGCGGGCGGCCGATCTGGCTCCGCCAGATGCCCCAGAGGTTGCCGCCCGAAGCCTTCGGTCCCGGTGCGGCGGACAGGCTGGCCGCTGCCTGGCGCCAGCGGCGCGGGACGGCATCGATCCGGTGAACCATGTAGAGCGCGGTCATGACGTTCCCGATCTCGGCCAGGCGACCACTCCATACGCTTCCTTCGGGCGGTTCTCCATGATGCGACGAGCTCCCTCACCGACAGGAGGGGAGAGAGCGCCGCCGGGCCGTCCTTCGTCAGTGAAGGACGCGCCGCCGCTTCCAAACCGGCGGCGCCGCCTGCGCGACGTCTTCCTCGGCCGCCTCCTCGTCCGCCTCGTCCTCCGGGTCGTAGTCGACGCCCAGCGTGCATTCCAGGGCCACTTCGATCGCCGCCTGCATCTCGGCCGGCGTCACCGACGGCACCCTCGCCCTGAGCAGGTCGGTCGGGTTGGTGTTCTCGGTGTCGCCGGTGGAGGCGAACCAGAGCAGTTCCTGCGCGCAGAGCCGGACGACGTCGTAGCGCAGGCCGATGGGTCCCTTGGTCATGCTCGGCTCCCGGAGGCGATAAAGGGACCCAACGCCGCCGGACCGGAATCGATGCACCGCCCGATGGGCGGTCAAGCGCGGGCGGGTTTCCTGGTCGAGGTGAAGGCTGGTGCAGGGGCGGTGAGATCGTGGCGATCACGAGTTCTTGTGCGGAACGGCTGTTCCGCCGCAGAGGCGCGAAATTTTCGACTTTAGCACAATAATATGCTACCATTGTCGCTGCGTTGGTACCGCGATGGCGCGCCCTCGACACCTCGGCGGGGCGTGCGGGCCACGCCGCGGTGCGGAACGCCCGTTCCGCCCGCGCCGGAACAGGCGTTCCGCGTCAAATCCGGTGTAGAATACGTAAGCTATTGAATATGAATAATGTTCTCGCGACTCGCTGAAGTGGCGAAAATGAAGGAAAGCACTTGGTCAACCTCACTGTCCCAAGCCGATCCGGCGCGGCCGTGCTTGTCCTTTCCCAGGGGCGAACCCAGAATGCGCGCCCTTGACGACTACCCAGGGAGCGAATGATGGCGGGGCGGGGCAACATGCGGAGCGGCGGCCAGGTGCTGGTGGACCAGCTCCTGGTCCACGGGGCCGATCTCGCCTTCTGCATTCCGGGCGAGAGTTACCTCGCCGCGCTGGACGCCTTCTGGGACGTCGGTGACAGGATCCGCCTGGTCACCTGCCGGCACGAGGCGGCGGCGAGCCAGATGGCCGAGGCGAACGGCAAGCTCACCGGCCGGCCGGGCCTCTGCTTCGTCACCCGCGGGCCCGGTGCGGCGCACGCCATGGTCGGCATCCACACCGCGTTTCAGGATTCGACGCCGCTCATCATGTTCGTGGGCCTCATCGCCCGCGACATGACCGAGCGCGAGGCCTTCCAGGAGATCGACCTGAAGGCGATGTTCGGCCACACCACGAAGTGGACGGCCGAGATCACCGACGCGCGGCGCATTCCCGAAATGGTCAACCGCGCCTTCCAGGTGGCGAGCTCGGGCCGCCCCGGCCCGGTGGTGCTCGGACTCCCCGAGGACATGCTGGTCGACGATGTCGACGTCCCCGACACCGCGCGCTACCAGGCGGTGCGGGCGCATCCCGGCGCCGGCGACCTCGCCCGCCTGCGCGAGCTGCTGGCGGCGGCCAAGCGCCCGCTGATGCTGGTCGGCGGCGGCGGCTGGACGGCAGGGGCCGTCCGCGACATCACCGCCTTCGCCGAGGCGAACCAGATCCCGACCGCGGTTTCCTTCCGCTGCCAGGACAAGGTCGACAACGCCTCGCCGATCTATGTGGGCGATCTTTCCACCTCAACCGCGCCGGCGCTGGTGGAGCGGGTGAAGAAGGCCGACCTGCTTCTGGTCGTGGGCGCGCGGCTCGGCGAAATCACCACCCAGGGCTATACCCTGATCGCCCCGCCGCTGCCGCCGCAGACCCTGATCCACGTGCATCCGGACCCGGAAGAACTCGGCCGTGTCTACCAGGGCAAGCTCTACCTGAACGCCGGCATGCCGGAATTCGCCGCGGCCGCCAGGGCGCTGGCCCCGATCGCCGATCCGGTCTGGGCGGCGGAGACCAGGACGGCGCGCGAGACCTATTTGACCGGACAGAAGCCCGACCATCCGAAGCCCGGCGCGCTCGACCTCGCGGCGGTGATCGAGGTGATCCGGGCCAGGTTGCCGGCCGACACGATCATGACCAACGATGCCGGCAATTTCTCCGGCTGGGTGCACCGCTTCTGGCGCTTCACCACCTTCCCGAGCCAGCTCGGCCCCACCTGCGGCGCCATGGGCTACGGTTTCCCGGCCGGGATCGCCGCGAAGCTGACCATGCCGGAACGGACGGTGGTCGCCTGGGTCGGCGACGGCGGATTCATGATGGCGGGGCTGGAACTGGCGACAGCCGTGCAGTACGGCGTGAACCTGATCTGCATGGTGGTCAACAACGGCATATACGGCACCATCCGCATGCACCAGGAGCGTGAGTTTCCCGGCCGCTACCCGGCGACCGAACTGGTGAACCCGGACTTCGCCGCCTTCGCACGCTCGTTCGGCGCACATGGCGAGACGGTGTCCGAGACGGCGGCCTTCGCCCCCGCGCTCGACCGCGCCCTGGCGGCCGGCAAGCCGGCGCTGATCGAGCTTCGCATCGATCCGGAGGTGATCACCACCCGGGCCACGCTGACCTCGATCCGCGAGGCCGCGCTCGCCAAGCGGAAGTAGCCGACGGAGCGGCTCAAGGTGCGGCGTCGTAACCGGCTTCGGTGAACTCGATCAGGCAGAAGCCGTGGCCGAAGGGGTCGGCGAAATGGGCGATGCTGCCCCAGGCGGCGCGCCCGGTATCCCCCTCCTTGACGGCCCCCGCGGCGAGCGCCCGGGCGACCGCGGCGTCGAGGTCCTCGACCGCGATGTCGAGATGAACGGGCGTCCAATGCCGCGCGTAGGTGCGCCGGCCGGCGCCCGTCGGAGAACCCTCGGGCTTCTCCAGGAGAAAGAGGCGGCAGCCGCCACCGGCCATCTCGGCGACGCTCGCCGCGAACAGGCGACGGCGCAGCGTGAAGCCGAGGGCCGAACGATAGAAGGCGATGGCGCGTTCGAGGTCGGGGACATCTATATTGACCAGAAGCTCGCGCATGCCCGACCCCAGCGTTTGGATCCGTCCGCCGGATCATGCACCGGCACGCGGTCGTGCGGACAGTCGCGTGTGCCCTCGGGGGGGAGCAGGGCCCCCGTCAGCCGGCTGGGCTGCGGGGGCCGGGTTCCGCCTCTTCCCCGCCCGCTTCACTTGGTTGGGAAGAAGGGAGGTCTTGGAAACGCCCGCAGGCTGCGCCGGTCCGATCCGGACCGCAAACGCGAATTGAGCCCTTTCGGATGCGCGTCAGTCAACTGAAGCGGACCGCGCCTCGAGCAGCAGCCAGCGCCGGAACGCTTTCACCGGTGTCCGCTCGGCATCCTTTGGTCGGTACACGAGGTGGAAGCTCTTGGTCAGCGGCAGGCGATAGGCGAAGGGGGCGCTGAGCCGGCCGTCCGCCAATGCCGGCTCGATCAGTGCGCCGATTCCGATGGCGACGCCGAGACCGTTGATCGCCGCCTGGTACAGGAGCTGGGTATTGTCGTAGCGCCGGTTCCCCGCTGGACCGAGGCCGGCTATCCCGGCCCCCTCGAGCCAGTCGGGCCACATTTCCGGAACGTGCCGGGCGTGCAGCAGCGTGTGCCGGGCGAGATCCCTCGGTTGCGCCAGCGGGCGTTCGCGCAGCAGGGCGGGGGCCGCGACGGGGAAGGCGGCCAGATCCAGCAGGCGGTCGCTGGCGAGGCCGGGCCAGGGGCCGGTCCCGAAGCGGATCGCCATCTCCCCGTCGCCGGGCGGCGGTTCCTCGTGCGAGCGCGAGGTGGCGATCTCCACCTCGATATCGGGATGGGCGGCATGGAAGCGGGTCAGGCGGGGAAGGAGCCATATCGCCGCGAAGGACTGCAGGCTGCGCAGCCTGAGGCGCCGGCTCGACTGCCGGCGGCGCAGTCTGTCCGAGGCTTCGCGAATGGCTTCGATCGCGGGGGCTGCTTGGGCCAAGTACGCGCGCCCCGCCGCGGTCAGTTCGATGCGGCGGTTCAGGCGCCTGAAAAGAGGGGTGCCGAGATCGGCCTCGAGTTGGGCGATGCGACGGCTGACCCCCGACGTGGTCAGCCCGAGCCGCCCGCCGGCCTCCTTGAAGCTCACCCGTTTCGCCGCTTCGACGAAGGCGGCGACGCAGTCGAGCGGCGGCAGGCGCTCGCTCACCGGCGCAATCCGGGAAGCGTCAGGATCGCCCGTCGCAGCGGCTCCTTCTGCGCCTCGCACCAGCGCCCCAGCGTCGCCGTCACCAGAAGCGTACCGCCGAGAACCACGCCGTATCTGAGCGCGCTCCCCTGTCCGGGCGGAAAGAGCGACGCGAGGCAGGCGGCGAGGGGATAGTGGAACAGGTAGAGCGCGAAGGTGAGCGAACCGCACCAACGGATCGGTCGGGCATGACGCCCGAGCCAGCCCAGCCGTTGCGACAGGCAGGACACGGCGACCAGATTGAGGGCGAAGGCGGCCGCAGCGGCATAGTCCGCCAGCAGGGAAGACCGGCGCACCAGCGGCGGGGTGATCCCGTGGGTCAGGCGCCGGATCTCCGGGTCGGCTGCGAGGGCGGCGAGGCTCGCCGCGAAGAGAAGCCAGGCCACCGCTTCGGGCAGGCGGGCGCGAATCCGATAGACGGCCGCGCCGAGCAGCCAGAGCGGAAACAGCGCGGCGATGGTCGGCCCCGCCAGGGCCATCACGGCCACGGCGGGCCATGGCGAGCGCATGAACCAGGCCAGACCGAACGCCAAGTAGAACACCGCCTCCGGTCCGAGCGACCAGTAGGGCATGTTGCTGCCGGGAAACAGGTCGATGGTCCAGGTCTGGTGCAGGAAGAGACCACCGAGCAGATAGCCCGGCGATCCGCCGTTCCCCCCGCTCGCGAGCGGGTAGAGACCGGGCGCGACCGCCTCGCCCAAGCGGTCGGCGAGGAAGGTGAGGAGGAGTGCCGGCAGGACGACGGAGTAGAGCCGGGCGAGCCGGCTCGCCGCATAGCCGGCGGCCTCGCTCTCGCGTCCTGCCGTGACATGGGCGATGACGAAGCCCGACAGGACGAAGAAAGCGATCAGGGCGACATGGACATAGGCGTTCGCCTGCCACAGCCAGCCGCCGGTCATGCGCTGGGTGCCCAGATGGCCGATGCATACGACCATGGCTGCGGAAAAGCGCGCGACATCGAGGTAGAGCGACGTCGGCAGGGGCAGCCCGCTGCCGACGCGTTCATCTCCGCCCGCCTCCGCGACCGCCTGTGCCGTCACTCGCCACTCCCTGTCCCGGTCATTCTTCGGCGGAGCCGGCCAGGGCGCAACCGAGCGGCGGCTGCAGATCGCGGCGGTCTGTTTCGGCCGCGCCGCGATCCTCCTCTTGCAACCCTGCCGGCACGGATTTACTCCTCTGCGTCTCGGGATCCGGGGAAGAGACCCGGGTGTTTGGGTCGTGTACACCAGCAAGCGAGAGGACGCTCAGATGGCCAATGCAACCGTAGCAGCGAGCAACGAGACCTATCCCTTCAAGCTGCCCCCGCTGCCCTATGCGCCGGAAGCGCTGGCACCGGTGATCTCCTCCAACACCTTGGGCTTCCATCACGGCAAGCACCACAACGCCTATGTCACCAACCTGAACGGCCTGCTCGAGAACAACGACGCGCTGAAGTCGAAGCCGATGATCGAGATCATCAAGGCCTCGGCTGGCGACGCCTCGAAGGCGGGAATCTTCAACAACGCGGCGCAGATCTGGAACCATACCTTCTTCTGGAACTCCCTGCGGGCGGGCGGCGGCGGCAAGCCCTCGGGCAAGATGGGCCAACTGATCGACGAGAGCTTCGGCTCCTACGACGAGTTCAAGAAGCAGTTCTCCGCCACCACCGTCAGCCAGTTCGGCTCGGGCTGGGGCTGGCTGTGCCTTGAGGGCGGCAAGCTCACGATCCGCAAGACCGGCAACGCCGAGACCCCGCTGACGGTGGCCGGCGTCAAGCCGCTGCTCACGATCGACGTGTGGGAACACGCCTACTACCTCGACTACCAGAACCGGCGGCCCGACTTCGTCGGCGCGGTGATCGACAAGCTCCTGAACTGGGAGTTCGCCGAATCCAACATGTCGGTCTGATCCGCGCGCCGGATTTCGATCGGGACCGGGGCCCTCGTGGCCCCGGTTCGCATTTCGGGGCAGCGGGAGGAGGCGCGGCTTGCCCATTTCCCCCGACGACGCCGCCTATTGCGACCGCGAGGTGCGGGCGCACGACCCGGACAGATGGCTGACGGCGCTGTTCGTATCCGACGCGCGCCGCCCGGCCTTCCACGCCCTGCTCGCCTTCGGTGGGGAACTGTCGCGGACCGGCGAGGCAGCAAGCCAGCCGATGCTGGGCGAAATTCGTCTGCAGTGGTGGCGCGAAACCATCGACGGGGTGTTTGCGGGCAGCCCCCGCGCGCATCCGATCGCCCGGGCGCTCGCCGGCAGTGTCGTGCCGTCGATGCGCGGCGCAATGGACGCGATGATCGATGCCTGGGCGGAGGATCTGTACGAGACGCCGCCGCCCGATCTGGCCGGATTGCAGGCATTCGCCGATGCGACCGGCGGAGCCTTGGCGATGCTGCTGCTCCATGTCCTCGAACAACAGGCGGATCCGCGATTGTGCGAGCGGGCGCGCAAGGTCGGGACCGCCTGGACCCTCGTCGACACCCTGATACGCCTGCCGCATCTGATCGCGCGACGGCGCCTGCCCTTGCCCGCGGACTTGCTGGCCCGGGAAGGAACTGATCCGGAACGTGTCCTGGCCGGTCTCGACGCCTCCGCGGTGCGACGGGTGACCGGGGAAATCGCGATCTCCGCCCTGCGTCTGGTCGAACGAGCGCGCGAAGGAGAGGCGACGCCGCGATCCGCTTTCCCGGTCATGGCGCAGGCCCGGTTCGTGCGGCGCGACGTCAAGGCTCTGCTGCGACAGGGCGGGGTTCCCGGAGACCCCGGACCCATGCCCTGGCGGCAGATATCTCTGCTGTTGGCGGCTCTCCGGGGGCGCTGGTAGGCGCTTACTGCCCGAAGATCCGGCGGCTCCACCATCCGCGCCGTGGCGGCCCTGCCAGTGGTTCCTCGGCTGCGGGCGCGGATTCCACCGGTGCGGCAGCCCGCGCCTCGGGCGCCGGCTCCCCAGCCGCGATCGCGGCGGGCGGAAGCGGCGGGACTTCCGCCGCGGCGGCCGACGTCTCCGGAAGCACGGGGGCGGCCTCCACCGGCGGGGGTTCCGCGGCGGCGGGCGCTACTGGCGTTTCCACCGGCGCGGGGCTTGCATCGACGCTTGCCGTCTCGGCAACGGCCGGAGTCGGCGGGACATAGGCCTGGAAGACCGGTCGCGAGGGCTCGGGCTCCGCCGGCAAGCCGGAGAACTGAGTGGAAGGCGCGTCGGCCGGGGCTTCGGGAAACAATGGTTCCGGCGGATGTTCGGCGCCGACTTCCTCGGCCACCTGCATAGCCTCTTCCGTCGCGCCGGCATCCGGGCCACGGCGCCGACGTCGGCCGCCACGGCGGCCGCGGCGGCGGCGCTCGCCACCATCGCCATCGCCATCGGTGGCATCCGCGACTGCGCCGCCTTCATCCGGTGTTCCAACCTCTTCCTCGGCGGCGGGCTGGGCCTGCGCGGCCTCGCCAGCGTCTTCGCCGTCGCGGCTCTGCTCGTCCGGCTGTCCGCCCGGCTCGCGGCGACGGCGTCGGCGGCGGCGGCGCCGTTGTCCGTCGGCTTCGCTTTCATTGTCCACCGCGTTGCGGGCGGTTTCGACGGGGCCGCCCGTCTCGGCCTCGCCATCTTCCCCTACCTCGGGGGACGCCTCGACCACTTCGGGCAGGCGAAGGGCGTCGCTGTCGACCGGACGCGCTCCCTCCGCGATCGGGGAGACGACCTTCGCCTTCTGGCGTTCGATCCGGTGCTCGGGGGGGATCAGGCTGTCGTCACCTTCGATCGTGATGACGACGCCGTAGCGCTCCTCGATATCGGCCAGCACCGCGCGTTTGCGATTGAAGATATAGAGGGCGATGGCAGTCGCCACCTTGACGTTGATTTCGGCCGCGCGCTCGCGCCCGGCTTCCTCTTCGATGGCCCGCATGACCTGAAGAGCCGAGGAGTCGGTGGAGCGCACATAACCGCGACCCTGGCAGTGCGGGCAGACCTGCGTGGAACTCTCGATCAGGCTCGGACGCAGCCGCTGGCGCGACATCTCCAGCAGACCGAAGGGGCTGATCCGGCCCACCTGGATACGGGCGCGGTCGCTCTTCAGGCATTCCTTCAGGCGGCGCTCGACGTGGCGATTGTTTCGCGGATCGCCCATGTCGATGAAATCGACCACGATCAAACCCGCCAGGTCACGCAGGCGAAGCTGGCGGGCGACCTCCTCGGCGGCTTCGAGGTTCGTCTTGTAGGCGGTCTCCTCGATGTTGTGCTCGCGGGTCGAGCGGCCCGAGTTGACGTCGATCGCGACCAGCGCTTCGGTCGGATTGATGACGATGTAGCCGCCCGAGCGCAGGGTAACGACCGGGCTGTACATGGCGTCGACCTGCTGATCGACCTTGTAGCGTTGGAACAGGCTGACGCGATCGCGATGCTGCTTCACCCGGCTCTCGTGCGAGGGCATCAGCATGCGCATGAAGTCGCGCGCGGAGGCGTGCCCCGCCTCCCCGTCGACCAGGATCTCCTCGATGTCGGAGGCGTAGTAGTCGCGGATGGACCGGCGGATCAGATCGCCTTCCTCGTAGATGAGGCAGGGCGCCGTCGATTGCAGGGTGAGTTCGCGGATGCTGTCCCACAGGCGCAACAGGTACTCGAAGTCGCGTCCGATCTCCGGCTTCGATCGGTCGAGACCGGCGGTGCGCAGGATGACGCCCATGCCCTGGGGGACATCAAGCTCGCGGACCAGCGCCTTTAGACGCTTGCGGTCTGTGGGGGAGACGATTTTCCGGCTGATCCCGCCGCCGCGCGATGTGTTCGGCATCAATACGCAGTAGCGGCCCGCGAGCGAGAGATAAGTCGTGAGTGCGGCGCCCTTGTTGCCGCGTTCCTCCTTCACGACCTGGACCAGCAGGATCTGCCGGCGCTTGATCACTTCCTGGATCTTGTAGGGGCGGATCGGAAAGCGGCGGCGGCGCTGGCGGTCGCGCGGCTTGCGCTCTTCCTCGTCCTCCTCGTCCTCCTCACCGCGATCGGAGGGGGCGATCACCTGGCCATCCAGCGGGATGGCTTCGGGCTCGCCCGACACTTCGCCGGCATAAAGTGAGGGGACGTCTCCGCCGATGGTTTCGACCGTGGCGAAGGTCTCGACCTGCTCAACGTGGCTGCGGACGTCGCCTTCGTCTTCGACCTCTGCCGTGCCGCTGGCCTCGGGGCGGGGAGAGAGGAGGGCGGCGTCGCCGACAGGCGTGTCGGAAGGGACCGGGGGTTCTTCCGGGGGAGCCGGAACACTCTCCGCTATCGCGGAAGCTGCCTCGTCGGCCAGCCGGGGCGGGGTGAAACTCTCCGCCATGGCGGCAGGTGCGGGATCCGGAATGTCGTTCGACGAGGAGTCGCCCTGCTCGAAAGCGACCGGCATGACGGCCGCGTCCTCGACTTCGTCGGAAGCCTCCGCGGAGGCCCCGGTCTCTGCGGCTTCGTCCTCCTCGTCTTCTTCCGCTTCCTCCTCCGCGGCGGCGGCGGCCTCGGCTTCCATCAGCGCCTGACGATCGGCGATCGGAATCTGCCAGTAGTCGGTGTGGATCTCCGAGAAGGCCAGGAACCCGTGACGGTTGCCGCCGTACTCGACGAAAGCCGCCTGCAGCGAGGGTTCGACCCGGGTGACGCGGGCGAGGTAGATATTGCCCTTGAGCGGTTTGCGGCTCGCGGTCTCGAAATCGAATTCGTCGACGCGATTACCGTTCAGTACCACCACCCGGGTTTCTTCCGGGTGCGTGGCGTCGATCAACATACGTTTGCTGGCCATGCCTTGTGAACTCCGAGGCGACCGCGAGGTCGGCGCGAACGGGGAACGCGCGGTCGCTGTTTGTCTGGGGGGAGCGGCTATGGTCGCGGCGCAGGCGGGCGGGGACGTTCCGAATCATCAGACGTGGATTTTTCCGGTTGTCGCCAAGGGTGAATGCCTTCACGGCTCCGTCGACCGCGGCCGGAAGCCGGCCGCTCGGGTGGAAATCAGGCTCGCGCCGTCACGGGCGTCGGACGCAACAGACTATGGGCGGCTCAAGCCGGCGTCAGGGCTGTTGCGGATCGGCGCCGATTCCTGCCGGACTCAACACGGCTCGGACTCGGGCGGCGGAGGTTCGCAAGGGGATCATAGGGACTGACACGGTTAAGAAACAACTGAATTTCCACGCCAGGAGACCATCGAGTGACGACCAACATCTTGCGCCGGCAACCCATTTCCGGGCTATATCTGCGCTCCATGTGGTCCGCGCTCGTCCGGCTTCTCATTCTCCTCGGGTGCTTTTGGGCGCCCCAGGCCTTGGCCGTGTCCGCCTCCGGCGCACGCCTGGGCGAGAATGGAGACACCACGCGCTTCGTCGTCGATCTGTCCGAACCGGTGGCGTTTCAGGTGAAAACCCTGGGCGATCCGGATCGTGCCGTCCTGCTCCTGCCGGAAATGCGCTGGTCGCTGCTTCCGGGAGTGGGCCAGGAGGGTCTAGGAATCGTCAAGGGCTTCCGGGTTCACGTCACCGAACTCGGCTCCAGCGTCGTGCTCGACCTCTTGGGACCGGCGAGCGTGGCCGCCTTCCTGCTCCCGCCGCAGGATGGTAACGGATCCCGCTTGGTCGTGGATCTGAGGCCTCGTCAGGCGTCCGAAGGGGCGGGGATGACGGTCGCGTCCGGTACGGCTCCGGCCGTGGCTCCGATAGCCGCCGTGGCCGCCCCGCCGGCGCCCATGAGCAAGCCGAGAGGTCGCCGCATCATCGTTCTCGATCCCGGCCACGGGGGCGTCGATCCCGGTGCGGTCGCTGCCAGCGGCGCCTATGAGAAGGACATAACGCTCGCCGTCGCTCTCGAGATGCGTCGGAAACTTCTGGCCACGGGGCGTTACTCGGTGGTTATGACCCGCAGCACAGACGTCTTCCTGCAACTGGACGAACGGGTCCGGGTGGCGCGCGAAGCGGATGCCGACCTCTTCGTGTCGATCCATGCGGATTCCATCGGTTCCAAGGACCATCGCGGCGGCACGGTCTACACGCTCTCGCAGACCGCGTCGGACAAGGAGGCGGAAGCACTCGCGGCGCGCGAGAACAAGGCCGACATCATCGCCGGGGTCAATCTGGTCAACCAGCCGAAGGAAGTGCTGTCGATCCTGATCGATCTGGCACAGCGTGAATCGATGAACCTGTCGGCCCAGTTCGCTCAGATCCTGACCGGGGAGCTGCGCAGCCGGGTGACGATGAACCGGAATTCTCACCGCTTCGCCGGATTTCGGGTGTTGACGGCGCCCGATATCCCCTCAGTCCTGGTCGAACTCGGCTATCTCTCCAACGAGAAGGACGAGGCGGTGGTCCGTTCCCGGGCCGGCCAGGGCAAGTTCGCGGACGCCCTGGTCGAAGCGGTCGACCGCTATTTCGCCGGCGGCCGCCGATAAAATAGCTCGGCCGGGAGCGGCAGAGAGGGAACTTCCCTTCCGTCTTCGCCTTGCCGCACCGGCCCCACTATATTGGGCATTCCAGCCTTCGGGAGTTCGCGTTGTTCAAACGCCTCATGCACCGCCTGGCCCAGCTCTTCGCGGTGGGCATGGTCCTCGGTCTCCTCGCCATCGCCGCGGCAGGCCTCCTGGTATGGCACGTGAGCCAGGATTTGCCCGACTATGCCGACTTGGCAAAGTACGAGCCGCCGGTGACGACCCGGGTCCATGCCGGCGACGGGCGGTTGATGGCGGAATACGCGCATGAGCGCAGGCTGTTCGTTCCCATCGCTGCCATTCCGCCCCGGGTGATCGAGGCGTTCCTCTCGGCCGAGGACAAGAACTTCTACAGCCATCCGGGCGTCGATTTCACCGGTGTGGCCCGCGCCTTGTTGACCAATCTGGCGCAGTTGGGCCAGGGACGGCGGCCCGTCGGGGCCTCGACGATCACCCAGCAGGTGGCGAAGAACTTCCTGCTCGGAAACGAGGTGTCGATGACCCGGAAGGTCAAGGAGGCGATCATCGCCTTCCGGATCGAGAAGGCGTTCAGTAAGGACCATATCCTCGAACTCTACCTGAACGAGATCTATCTGGGCGTGGGTGCCTATGGCGTGGCGGCCGCGGCACTTTACTACTTCGACAAGCCGATGGACGAACTCACGGTCGCGGAGGCCGCCTTCCTCGCAGCCTTACCGAAGGCGCCGACCAACTATCACCCGATCCGCTACGCGGACCGCGCCAAGGCGCGTCGCGACTGGGTGATCGAGCGCATGCGCGAGGACGGACACATCACCGCCGAGGAGGCGAGGGCGGCTCAGGCCAGCCCACTGGGGTCGACCCCGCGGCGTGAGATCGGGCTCGTGAAGGCAGACTGGTTCGCCGAGGAGGTGCGCCGGGAGCTGGTGGAGCGGTTTGGAGACAAAGCTCTTTATGAAGGAGGACTTAGTGTCCGAACTTCACTCAATCCGAAATTTCAGGAGATCGGGGAGCGCGTGCTGCGCGAAGGGCTCATCGCCTATGACCGGCGGCATGGCTGGCGGGGGCCCATCGGCCGTGTCGAGAACCTGAAGGACTGGATTTCGGAACTCGGCAAGTTGACCCCGCCGCCCGGCAGCGCGCCGTGGGTATCGGGCGTCGTGCTCACGCTTGATGCGCAAGGCGCCGGCATTGGCCTTGCGGACGGCAGCAGGGGGGACGTTCCCTTCGACGAGATCCGATGGGCACGCAAGGTCCTGCCGGAGCAGACCCGCGGTCCGGCGCTCAAGTCGCCCGCGGAAGCACTGGCGCTAGGGGACGTGATACTGGTCGAACAGATCGCGGAGAAGCCCAAGCGTCTGTTCGCTCTCCGCCAGGTACCTGACGTCGGCGGCAGCCTGATCGCGATGAACCCCCATACCGGGCGAGTGCTGGCGCTGGTGGGCGGCTGGGATTTCGGCGCCAGCCAGTTCAATCGGGCGACCCAGGCGAAACGGCAGCCGGGCTCGTCCTTCAAACCCTTCGTCTATGCCGCCGCGCTCGACCATGGCTATACGCCTGCCTCGCTGGTTCTGGACGCGCCCTTCGTGATCGACCAGGGGCCGGGTCTGGGGAAATGGAAACCCGGCAACTATTCCGGCGAGTTCTACGGCCCCAGTACGCTGCGCGTCGGCATGGAGGCATCGCGCAACCTCATGACCGTTCGCCTGGCCCAGTCGATCGGCATGGAACTCGTGGTCGACTACGCCAAGCGTTTCGGCGTCATCGACAGCATGCCGGCGGTTCTGTCGATGTCGCTCGGTGCAGCCGAGACGACGGCGGTCCGGCTGGCCGCGGGCTATGCCGTCTTCGTCAACGGCGGGCACCGTATTCTGCCGACCCTGATCGACCGCATTCAGGACCGGCATGGCAGGATCGTTTTCGCCCACGACCGGCGCGAATGCACCGGCTGTCGAGCCGAGGCCTATGCCGGCGGGCCCGAGCCGCAACTGGCGGAAGTCCGGCCCGAGGTTCTCGATCCGGCCACCGCCTATCAGGTGGTGTCGCTGCTGCAGGGCGTGGTCGAGCGCGGCACCGGCAGCGACGCCCGCAAGGTGGGCAAGCCGCTCGCCGGCAAGACGGGCACGTCGAACGACTATTTCGACAACTGGTTCATGGGCTTCTCGCCCGATCTCCTGGTCGGCGTCTTCGTCGGCTTCGATCAGCCGCGGACGCTGGGAGAGCGGGAAACCGGCGGCAGTACCGCCACGCCGATCTTCACCCGATTCATGCAGGAAGCGCTGGCCGAAGCGCCCTCGACCCCGTTCCGGGTCCCCCCCGGCATCAGGCTGGTCCGCGTCGATCCGAAGACCGGACAGCCGGCCCAGCCAGGTCAGCGCAACGCCATCCTGGAAGCCTTCAAGCCCGGCAGCGAGCCCGGCTCGGGCGACCGCCGCGTGCTGGACGGCTCGGAGGAGGAGGGCGGCGGCTTCGCCTTTCCCTCGACCGCCGGCGGCGGCACGGGGAGCGCAGGGTCGACACCCCAGCCGGCCGCCGCGGCCGGGTCTCCGGCGGCTACCTCCGGTACCGGCGGGCTCTACTGACCTGACAACCGATGCCGGCGGACCGCCGGCCGCCCCCCGTTGCGCAGTAATAATTAACAGTGTAAATTTACACCGTTCTTTTTTCGGGTGAGTCGTGCCCAGGATCCTGGACGGCAATGAAGTGGCCGAATTCCGTGCCCGGCTGCTGGCGGCGGCCGAGGCGCTGTTCGCCCGCGACGGCGTCGCCGGTGTTTCGATGCGCAGGATCGCCGAAGCGATGGGCTGCAGTGCGACCACCCCCTATCGCTACTTTGCGGACAAGGAAGAGATCCTGGCGAGCGTGCGGGCTGCCGCCTTCGACCGGTTCTCCGCCACCATGGAGGCGGCCTTCGCGCGCCGAGGATCTCTCGTCGAACGCTCGGCGGCGGTCGGTCGAGCCTACTGGGACTTCGCCATGCGCGAACCTGACGCCTACCGCCTCATGTTCGACCTGGCCCAGCCCGACGACGACCGCTACCCCGATCTCCTCCGCGCAGGCGCCCGCGCCCGTGCCTGCATGACGGCGCATATCCGTGAACTGGTGGCGGAAGGGCGACTTGCGGGCGATCCGGATCTGCTTGGCCATGTCATCTGGTCGGCCACCCACGGCATCGTGGTGCTGAAGCTCGCGGGGCGCCTCAAGCAGGGCCCGCCGGCGGAAGACATCCTGCGCGAGAGCATGCGCCTTCTCTTCACCGGTGCCCGGGCAGGCCTTCCGCCCCGCCCATCGCCGCAACCGAACGCGGAAGCGCCTGGGAGCACGCCATGAGCAAGCCTTTCCCCGATCATCCTTTCCTGCGCGGCAATTTCGCGCCGCTGACCTTCGAAGCGGAAGCGCGCGACCTGCCGGTGAGGGGGGAGTTCCCCAGGGCGCTGGCGGGCACGCTGTACCGCAATGGCCCCAATCCTCAGTTTGCGCCGAAAGATGGTCTGTATCACTGGTTCCTGGGCGATGGCATGCTGCACGCGTTCCGCATCGAGGATGGTCGCGTCCACTACAGGAACCGTTGGGTCCGCACGCCCCGCTTCGAGTTGGAGCGTGAGCACAACCGCCCGCTCTACGGCTTCTTCGGCAATCCGATGACCACCGACCCAGCCGCGCTCGGCAAGGATAGCGGTGTCGCCAATACCAACGTCGTCGTCCATGGCGGCCGCCTCTTCGCGCTCGAGGAGGCGCATGCTCCCTTCGAGGTCGAGCCGGACAGCCTCGAGCCGAAGGGCTATGAGATTTTCGGGGGCAAGCTGCAGGGCCGCTTCACCGCGCATCCGAAGTTCGATCCCGAGACGGGCGAGATGCTGGCCTTCGCCTATTCCGTCGGCGGCTTCTTCACCGACAGGCTCGCCTACTATGTGGTCGATCGCGACGGCAGTATGACGCGTTCGGAGGTGTTCCAAGCGCCCTATTCGGCGATGGTGCACGACTTCATCGCTACCCGGAACCATGTGATCTTCCCGGTCATGCCGCTGACTGGCAGCCTGGAGCGCGCAATGAAGGGCAAGCCGGCCTACGCCTGGGAGCCGGAGAAGGGCAACCGGATCGGCATACTGCGCCGCGACGCTCCGATCGGGACCATCCGCTGGTTCCAAGGCCCCGCCTCCTATGTCTTCCATCCGATGAATGCCTGGGAGGACGGGGATCGCATCGTGGCTGATGTCATGCAGTACGAGGCCGCGCCGCTGTTTCCCAATCCCGACGGCACGCCCGGGGACGAGCGCAAGGCGGTCGCGAGAATGGTCCGCTGGACCTTCGATCTCGCCGGCAATACCGACACCTACCGGGAGGAGCCGCTGGACGATCTGCTCGGCGAATTTCCCCGCTTCGATGAGCGCTTCGCCGGCCTCGACTACCGCCACGGCTTCTACGCCTTCTATGAACCGGAGCAGCGGCGGTTCACCGGCAGTTTCAACGGTCTTGCGCATCTGGACACAAGGAGCGGGGCCAGGAAGCTCTGGCGGACCCCGGGCGGCGACGCCGTATCGGAGCCGGTTTTCGTACCGAGGTCGCCGGACGCGGCGGAAGGGGACGGATGGCTGCTCGCCGTGGTGTACCGGGGCGAGGAGAGACGGAGCGATCTCTGCGTGTTCGATGCCATGGACATCGGAGCCGGCCCGATCGGCACGGCCATGCTGGGGCACCGCGTACCGTACGGCTTCCACGGTAATTTCCGTCCGGCCTGAGAGCCGGACCAGAGGGAGGAGGGATCGGTGAAAGACTTTCCGCTTCGTTTCGACAACATTCACGTGTTCGTGGCCGGGGGCTCCAGCGGGATCAATCTCGGGATCGCGCATGGCTTCGCCGCTGCCGGCGCCAATGTCTCGATCCTCGCGCGCAAGCCCGACAAGATCGAGGCGGCGGTGGCTGGCCTGAAGGCCCATGGGGGCGGAGTCCGTGGCTTCGCCGCGGACGTGCGCAACTACGACGCCGTCAACGGCGCCTTGAAGGACGCGCATTCCGCTTTCGGCGATATCGGCGTGCTCATCTCCGGCGCGGCCGGCAATTTCGTCGCCCCCGCCCTCGGCATGTCCTCGAACGGCTTCAAGGCGGTCATGGACATCGACCTGCTCGGCACCTTCCATGTGATGCGGGCGAGCCATCAGTTCCTGGCCAAGCCGGGCGCGTCTTTCATCAACATCACCGCGCCGCAGTCCCAGCGGGCGATGATGCTGCAGGCGCATGTCTGCGCCGCCAAGGCCGGTATCGACATGCTGACCAGAAGCCTCGCCATGGAATGGGCGGGAGACGGTATCCGCGTCAACGCGATCTCGCCGGGCCCGATCGCCGATACCGAGGGGATGAACCGGCTGGCGCCGACGCCGAAGGCGGCTGAGGCCTCCAGACGCGGTGTGCCGCTCGGCCGCTGGGGCGAAAAGAAGGAGATCGCCTGGGCGGCGATGTTCCTGTCCTCCCCCTTTGCAGCCTATATCAGCGGTGCCATCCTGCCGGTCGATGGCGGGGGCAGCGCCGGACGCTACGATCCCGACCTGCTGACGCAGTTCGCCCAGATGGGCATTGCGTCCCAGGTCTGACCGCCGGGGAGGGGACAATGAAACTCTACGACCTCAAGGCGGGTACCAATCCTCGCCGTGTGCGCATCTTCCTGGCCGAGAAGGGCATCTCCGTTCCGGTCGTGGCCGTCGACATGACCAAGGGCGAGAACCGTACACCGGAATTCCTCGCCCTGAACCCGCTGGGGACGATGCCGGTGCTGCTGCTGGACGACGGGACGGTCCTGGCGGAATCGATCGCGATCTGTCGCTACTTCGAGGAGCTGCAGCCCGAGCCCAACCTGTTCGGAAGGGACCCGCTCGAACGGTCCCGGATCGAGATGTGGAACAGGCGCGCGGAACTGGAACTGCTCCGGCCGCTCACCGACCAGTTCGTCCACCTGTCGTCCTTTTGGACCGGCAGGCGTCCGCAAGTGCCGGAATACGGGATGCAGGCGCGCGACCACGCGTCCAGGACCATGGCGTGGTTCGACCGCGAACTTGCGGCACGGCCGTTCCTGGCCGGTGACCGTTACACGGTCGCGGACATCACCGCGCAATCGGCGATCGTTCTGGGCAAGAACACCGGGGCGCCGATTCCGGACGGCCTGCCGGCTCTGGCGCGCTGGTGGGAAGCGGTCTCGGCACGGCCCACGGCCCGGGCCTGAGAGCTACTTCGCTTCGTCGAACATCTTGTCGACCGCACTCGGCCCGGCGCCGGCCGGCCGGCTCCTGCCGCGGTCGAGTTCAACCTGGCGGCGCGCCTGCGAGGCTTCGCGCAGCGACACGTAGTAGTCGACCGAGCCTTCCTTCAGCTGGTCCAGCGGTTCCAGCAGTTCTTCCCGGGTCGAGACGACCGTCGCCCCGGTGCGGACATAGCGGGCCGTCCGGTCGAGCACGACATAGCCGAAAGGATCGGCGAAGACCTGTCCGGTGAACCCGACCAGATCGCGCGTGTTGGTCGGGCCGAGCAATGGCGCCTCGATATAGGGGCCGGCACCAACGCCCCAGACGTAGAAGGTCTGTCCGAGATCCGCGCGCGCCGGCTTGAGGCCGAAGATCGGGTCGGCGGCTTCGGCGAGGCCCCCGATGCCGAGCGTCGTGTTGACCACGAACCGACCGACCGTCTGCGCGGCGAGCCCGACCTCGCCCTGCAGCAGATTGTTGGCGAAGTGCAGCGGTTCGTTCAGGTTGAACAGTGCGTTCCGCACCATGCCTTTGATCTCGGCCGGAACGTATGAATAGACCTTCGCGATAGGCCGCAGCAGGATGAAATCCAGCCCCTGGTTCAGCAGATGGAAGCCGCGATTGATCGGCTCGAGCGGATCCCAGACCGGTTCCGGCCCTCCTTCCGACCCGCCAGGGGCCTGCGGCGCGGTGGCCTGCGCCACCTGCAGGCGGTCGGGTCCCGCGGCGACGCCGGTTGGCAGGGCGGGCTGGGGATAGGCGGGAGCGCCGCCGCCATAGCGCGCCAGGATGGCCTGATTGTACCAGCTCGCGGGAATGGACGGGGCTGCGGCCGGAGCGGCGGCCGGGCCTGTCGCGGCCGGGGCCGCATATCGGCTGCCGGTCGTTTCCAGGGGCGGATACCAGCGGGCCGGGATGCTGCCGCCTCCCGGAGGTGCGGAAGTGCCGAGTGCCGGATAGGCCGAGCCCGCGGCCGATCGTATCGAGGCCGCCGCCGCCGGCGCCGCGGCGGCGGCATGGGCGACGATGGCCGGACCCAGGTCCGGCCGTTCGGCCATGGCTGCCAGAACGGCGCGGACGGCTTCCGCATTGGCCCGCTCGCGGGCCTGCGAGGCCTTGCGGTCGGCCAGGGCGGGATTGCCCAGGCCGGCATAGATGCCGGCATCGGTGGTGGCGCTTCGTTCGGCCTGCTGCAGCGCGCTGTTCAAGCGCTGCGCCACATCGGCCGGCAACCCCCCTTGGGCGAAGGCGTCAGGCTGCGTCAGCGCCAGAACCAAGGCCGCCGCGACGATCCCCCCGATCCGCCCACGCATGACTAGCGGCTCTGGGTGGGTTGGAAGCTCGCCGCCTCCGCCTCGGCCCGCGCCGCCTCGGCGCTGGACAGGGTCGCTCTCAGGGCTTTCCGATCGACTTCCGCGTCGGCCATACCTTGTCCGGCCGCGAGCGTCAGCCATTTCAGCGCTTCCACCGGATTGGCCTCCACGCCGTCACCCTTGGCGAGGCGGCGGCCTAGGTTGCGCTGCGCGGGGGCGTAACCGCGCTCCGCGGATTCCCGAAACCACTGGATCGCCTGGGACGTGTCGGCAGTGGTGCCGGAGCCGTCGCGATACATCTTGGCGACCGAGTACTGGGCGCGCTCGAGTCCGGCTTCGGCGGCGACTTTCACCAGCCTGAAGGCGGTGGCGGTGTCGACGCTACCCCCGACACCGGCCTCCATCATCTTGCCGAGCGTATAGGCGGATCGCGCATAGCCCGCAGCGGCCGCCTTCTCCAGCCAGCCTCGTGCGGCTTCGGGGTCGCGCGCTGTTCCATCGCCGGCAAGTTGGGCGAGGGCAAGGTTGTGCATGGCCGGCGCATACCCGCCGATCGCCGCCTTGTTCCACCAGACGAGCGCGGCCTTGGCGTCGATAGGGAGGCCGCGTCCCTCGTCGTACATTACGCCGATATTGAATTGGGCGCGGGGATCGCCCGCTTCGGCCATCGGCTTCCAGGCGGTCAGCGCCCCGGAAAAGTCGCCCCGCTGATAGGCCTGCCAGCCGCGATCGAAATCGGCCCAGGTCGGACCGACGAAGGCCGCCAGCACGACCAAAAGTGCGAGCGTGTGCTTGCGCATTCCCTTCCCCCCTCTACCGCATCGCCTGGCTGGCCGGCGCCTTGTCGGCCCGGGCGCGCAGCTGCGCGATCAGGCCGTTGACGCCGGACGTGGCGATCACCGAGGCGAATTCCTGGCGCTGAGTGACCGACATGCTGATTCCCTGCACGGAGACGTCGATCACCCGGAACCGGTTGTCGATCACGCGCACGCGCCAATCGGCCGACAGCAGGGGGGCTCCGTCCCGCTCCAGGCGGGTCGAAACGATGGCGTCCTGCTCGCCGGCGGGCTGTACGCCGCCGATGGAGAGCGTCTCCCCCGAATAGGCACTCAGCCGGCGGGCATAGGTCTTGAGCACGAATTCCCCGAAGGCCTCACGGAATTCCAGGCGCTGCTCGGGTGTGAGGGTGGCGGCATGGCGCCCCAGGGTGAAACGACCGATGAAATCGAGATCGAAGCCCTCTCGCAACAGATTGCGGAAGGCCGCCTCGCGCTGCTCCAGAGTCACGGCCGGGTTGCGCAGGAGGGCCAGGGCTTGATCGCCCATCCATCTGATGAACTGCGCGGCGCCTTGCGGGTCGGTCGCCGCCCATGCCGGACCCGCCAGGATGGCCGCGCCGGCCAGGCTCACGAATCCCCTACGCGAAAGCCTCATGACCCCTCCCGCCGAACTCCCGGGATCGTTCCATGACATGGCGAGGCGCGCAACCCGCGGTCCGGTGACCGGCGTCACGCCGATCAGCCCGGGCGCACCAGCGTGTGGCGCTTCTTGCCCGCCGAAACCTTGATCGCCCCGTCCACGGCCAGATGGGCCAGGCCGAAGCGGGCCGTCTCCTCCGTCACCACCTCGTCGTTCACCCGGATGCCGCCGGACCGGATCAGGCGGCGGGCCTCGCCATTGGACGCGGCGAGCCTGGTCGCGACGACCAGCTCGAAGGCGGGCACGCCTTCGGAGAGCTGAGCGCGGGGAAGCGTGATGCTGGGCAGATCCGCCGCGGTGCCGCCCTGCTCGAAGGTGACCCTGGCGGTCTCGGCCGCCTGCTCGGCCGCGGTGCGTCCGTGGCAGAGCGCGGTGGCCTCGGTGGCCAGCACCTTCTTGGCATCGTTGCGTTCGGCTCCGTCCAGCCGTTCGAGCCGGGCTATCTCCGCCTCCGGCAATTCGGTGAACAGGCGCAGGAAGCGCCCGACATCGCCGTCCTCGGTGTTGCGCCAGAACTGCCAGTAGTCGTAGGGCGCGCATCGGTCGGCGTTCAGCCAGATCGCCCCTTGCGCCGTCTTGCCCATCTTGGCGCCGGAGGCGGTCGTGATGAGGGGGGTGGTCAACGCGTAGAGGCCACGATCGTCCATCCGGCGTCCGAGTTCGACGCCGTTGATGATGTTGCCCCACTGGTCGGACCCGCCCATCTGCAGGATGCAACCCATGCGGCGCGACAGTTCCAGGAAATCGTAGGCCTGGAGGATCATGTAGTTGAATTCCAGGAAGGACAGTGACTGCTCTCGGTCGAGCCGCAGTTTCACGCTGTCGAAGGACAGCATGCGGTTGACCGAGAAATGCCGGCCGACCTCGCGCAGGAAGGGGATGTATTCCAGCCGATCGAGCCAGTCGGCGTTGTTGACCATGACGGCATCGGTCGGGCCTTCGCCGAACGTCAGGAATTTCGAGAAGACCTGTTTGATACCCTCGATGTTGCGGGCGATCTGCTCGTCGTCGAGCAGTCGGCGGCTCTCGTCGCGAAAGGAGGGGTCGCCGATCTTGGAAGTTCCGCCGCCCATCAGCACGATCGGCTTGTGGCCGGTTTTCTGCAGCCATCGCAGCGTCATGATCTGCACTAGGCTACCGACATGAAGCGAATCCGCCGTGGCGTCGAATCCGATATAGGCGGAAACGACGCCCTTCCGCGCTTCGGCATCCAGTCCTTCGACATCGGAACACTGATGCAGGAAGCCGCGCGAGGTCATTGCGGCGAGAAAGTCGGAAGTCGGGGCCGTCATCGGTCTGGCTTGCTCACGGGCGAACGGGGGCGCCCGTCTAGCACCTTCCCGGCCGTTTCGGAAGGCGGCGGCCTCAATCCACCTCGCAGGCCAGCGCGACGACGTACCGGCGCATGTCCTCGCCAATGGCCGTCGTGGTTGTCTCCGCCGGCCGCGGTCTTTCGGTGAAACTCACGCCGTGGCTCTGCAGGAATGTCTTCGCCACCGTGTCCTTGATCGCGAAGTTGACATTCTGCGGGAAGGCGCCGGTCGCGCGGGCCGTCTGCAACTCGCCGAGCTTGGAGGAGACGATGCCGATCACGCTGCCGCTCGCATCCGCCAGCGGCCCACCGCTGCTGCCGTTTTGGATCGGTGCGGAGATCTGGATGAAGCGGCTGTCGTTCTGCACACCGCGCGTGGCGCTCAAGGTGCCGGTGGTCAGGACCCCGTCGGACGAGAGCCGGGTCGACAGCGGAAAGCCATAGGCGATCACGGTGTCACCCTGGCGATAGACGGGGGCGCTCAGGAAGTTTGCGAAGGCGGGAGACGTCCCGTCGATCGAGACCACGGCCAGATCGTTGCTCTTGTCGGCTGCGACGAGGCGCCCGGTTCTGCTGCTCCCGTCGGCCATGCGGGCATGGATCCTGCTGCAGTCGCCCACGACATGCTCGTTCGTCAGGATATGGCCGCGCTCGTTGATGAAGAAGCCGGAGCCCATGCCGCCGGTCCGTCGGCGTGCCTCCGCCGGCGCGCCGTGATTGGCGTCGAGATACTTTCTGCCCTCGTCCTCCGACAACCCGTAGGTGAACCGGACGGGCCTGCCGTCGGACGTGGTCCCGAAGCCGTAGCCGGATGCCATCCCAAGGGCATTGAACTGGATCGACGCGGCGCGACCGTCACTGCACTGCAGTCGGCCAAATCCTCCGCTCATGCCGGTGTAGCGGAAGTTGCCCACGCATCGGCTGCCATCATCGGCCGCCATGTCGATGGAGCCTGCGCCATCGGTGTAGCCGATCGCCTTGCCGCGATAGATCTGATGGGCGCCCACCTTGCCGACGACATCCGCTGACGCCGTGCAACCGCCCAAGGCGAGAAGGGCGAGCAGCCTGGAAAAACGATCCATCCCTTGGTCCCCCGAAAGCGTCGGGCAACTTTAGGGGAATTATAATGCAAAATGCAACCTATGCGTCTAACGATCCAGAAGTCGCATCATATGGTTTCTAATCAAGTCCGGTTGTTCCATCGGAACGAAGTGGGTCGATCCCGGGACGAGTTCGATGTCGAGGTCCTGCTTCAAGCGGCGGAACTGCTCGTTGCCTATGCGAACGGAGGAGTCTCGCTCCGCCCGGATCAGCGTCACCGGCTGGCGCACATGCCCCAACAGGGCTGCCGCATAGTGGTTGAGGCTGGCGAAACTCGTCGATTCCCACGCGGGACGGCAGGTCAGTGTGACGCCGCGCGGGCCGGGACCAAATCCGTCCTCGACGTAGTCCTCGAGAAAAGAACCGGTCCATGTGGTGAAGGCGCCCCGCCCGCGATAGGCGTTTACGGCGTCGGCCTTTGACGGGAAGTCCGCCCGCCGCCGCCGCGCGCCCGCGGCGATCGGTAGCGCGTCGATGCGGGCCGAGAGAGGCCGCTCTTTCTGGGAGCGCAGGATGGACACGCGGGGCGGCATCACCGGGTCGAGCAGCAACAGACCGCGAGCGATCCGGGGGCGTGCGGCGGTGGCGGAAAGTGCGACGGCACCGCCCATGGAGTGCCCGGCCAGCACGGGCGGCCGCTCGCCCCGAGGCAGGGCCTTCACCAGCGCCAGGAAGTCGCGAACGTACAGCCGCCACGTCGTGAGCCGCGCCGGATCGCTTGGCAGGCGCGACAGGCCGTGGCCGCGCTGGTCGAAGGCCAGGACACGGTACTTTTCCCCGAGCGGTTCGAGCAGCGACCGGTAGGTCAGCGCGTTGAAGCCGGTGGCATGCAGGAAGATCAGGTCGGGCGGGCCCTCGGCGCCGAAGGCAATACCCGTGGTTTCGCCCTTCTCGAAGCGAATGGTGATGCGGCGCATTTCCCCCCGGCACTCGTGACTGCACCCCGACTTGGGCTTGCCGGCATCAAAGAGGGGCGGGCGCGGATACGCAAGCCGCCGCCGCGGCTGATAGACTGGTCATCATGCGATTCCGGGCGGTTGGACTGATGAGCGGCACGTCGATGGACGGCATCGATGTCGCCATGATCGAAACGGATGGGCGGCGCGTCCTGGGACTGGGGCCGTGCGCGACCGTGCCCTATGGGGCCGTCTTTCGCGAACGCTTGCGGGCGGTACTCGGCGGTGCGGAGGCGGGTGCGGTTGCGGCGGTGGAACGCGCGCTCACGGATCTGCACGCCGATGCGGTGGAAGGGCTGTTCGCCGATCGCAGGGCGATCGACCTGATCGGCTTTCACGGGCACACCATCCTGCACCAGCCGCAGAACCGGCGAACCTGGCAGATCGGCGATGGCGCCCGCCTTTCGGCCCGCCTGGGGATACCGGTCGTAAACGACCTGCGCAGCGCCGACGTCGCGGCGGGTGGCCAGGGTGCGCCGCTGGTCCCCGTCTACCACGCCGCGCTGGCGGCCGACCTGCCCAGGCCGCTGGCGGTGCTCAATGTCGGGGGGGTGGCGAACGTCACCTGGATCGGTGAAGGGGGCGACCTCATCGCCTTCGACACCGGGCCCGGCAACGCGCCGCTGGACGACTGGATGCGGTCGGCGGTGGGGCTCGACCGCGACGAGGGCGGCCGGGTCGCCGCCTCCGGCAGGGCGGACCAGGCCCGGCTGACGGCAGCGCTGGCACATGCCTATTTCCGCCGACCGCCACCCAAATCCCTCGATCGCGACGATTTCACCTGGAAACTGGCCGAGGGGCTCAGTCCGGAGGATGGCGCCGCGACGCTGGCGGCCCTCGCCGCCGGCGCCGTCGTGCGGGCGGCTGAGCATTTTCCGGCGCCGCCGCGCCGTTGGCTGGTCACCGGTGGCGGGCGTCACAATACGACCCTGATGGCCCTGTTGCGCCTCGGGCTGGCCGTCCCCGTGGATCCGGTCGAGGCGGTGGGCTGGCGCGGCGACGCGCTGGAGGCGGAGGCCTTCGCCTTCCTCGCCGTGCGTCACCGCCTGGGACTGCCAAACAGCTTTCCCGGCACCACCGGCGTGCCCGCGCCGGTGGTCGGCGGCCGCTTCTGGCCGGTCAGCGCTTCAGCGACTTCTTGAGGTACTTGTCGACGAGGTCGGCGATGTCTTCGAGCTCGTTCTCGAAGAAATGCGTGGCACCCGGAATGGTCTTGTACTCGACCGTGATGTCCTTCTGGTTGGCGAGGCGGGCGGCGAGTTTCGCCACTTCCGGTTCCTGCACCAGTTCGTCACCGGTGCCGTGGACGATCAGACCGGAGGAAGGGCAGGGGGCGAGGAAGGTGAAGTCGAACTTGCCGGCGGGTGGCGCGATGGAAATGAAGCCGGCGATCTCCGGCCGCCGCATCAAGAGCTGCATGCCGATCCAGGCGCCGAACGAAAATCCGGCGACCCAGCAGGACTGGGCGTTCGGGTTGATGTTCTGCAGCCAGTCGAGGGCGGACGCGGCATCCGACAGTTCGCCCTGGCCCTGGTCATAGCCGCCCTGGCTGCGGCCGACACCGCGGAAGTTGAAACGCAGGACGGAAAAGCCCTTCTTGGCGAAGGTCTGATAGAGCGTATACACGACCTTGTTGTTCATCGTCCCGCCATACAGCGGGTGCGGGTGCAGGCAGAGCGCTATGGGCGCGTTCGGCGTGCTTCCGTGCTGATAGCGTCCTTCCAGGCGACCCTCGGGGCCGGTGAAAATCACGTCGGGCATAGTCGGTTCGGTTCTTTTCAGTCTTGCCCGCGGGCCAGAGGCCGACCGCGCGGGTGGGATATTCTCGGCGCCTAAGGCCTTGCGATGACGATAGTCGCGACTCGATACTTGACTGAGCCACTCGGACATCATAGGTATCCGTCGAGCGCAGCCCGCTCGGCCGCCGGACCCCGTCCGGCACCGATCTGTGCTGCAAGATAGCGACCGGCGTCTTGCTTTTTCAATGTTTTCGGCAAGCCGCCGCAGCGAATCGGGGTCGAGCCGTGAAGCTGAGCACCAAAGGACGCTACGCCGTCATGGCGATGGCCGATCTGGCGACCCATTCCGGCGGCCGGCCGGTGGCGCTCGCGGATATCGCCGAACGGCAGGAAATCTCTCTGTCCTACCTCGAACAGCTCTTCGCCAAGCTCCGCCGCGGCGGGGTCGTGCGGAGCGTACGGGGACCGGGCGGAGGCTACCTGCTGTCGCGCGCCGCCGGCGAGACCCGGATTTCCGACATCATCCTGGCGGTCGACGAGCCGATCAAGGCGACAGCCTGTACCGCGGGGAGCCCGCGCGGCTGCCAGCCGGGCGGGGGACGCTGCCTGACCCACGACCTGTGGGAGGCCCTGGGCCGCCAGATTCAGGACTATCTGAGTTCCGTTTCGCTGGCCGACGTGGTCGAGCGGCGGGTGCTCGACGTCACCCAGTCCATGGCCGCTTAGCCATGCCTTCGGCCAGCGCTTACCTTGACCACAATGCGACCAGCCCGATGCGTCCCGAGGCGCTGGCGGCGATGATCGAGGCCGCGCGCATCGGCGGCAACCCGTCCTCCATCCACAGCCGCGGAAGGCTGGCCCGGCAGCTGGTCGACCAGGCGCGCGACCGGGTGGCGGCGGCGGTCGGGGCCCGGCCGGCCGACATCGTCTTCACCGGCGGGGGGACGGAGGCCAACCGGCTCGCCATCCTCGGCCTCCGGCCGGCGAGCGTCCTGGTTTCGGCGATCGAGCACGACAGCGCGCTCGCCGCGCCGGCGGAGCGTGTCCCGGTGACCCCCTCCGGCGTGGTCGATCTGGAGGCGCTCGACCGCCTGCTCGCCGCCGCGCCGAAGCCGGCGCTGGTGGTGCTGATGCTGGCCAACAACGAAACCGGCGTGATCCAGCCGGTGGCGGAAGCGGTACGGATCGTTCGCGCGCATGGCGCGTTGATTCATTGCGACGCCGTTCAGGCTCTGGGCAAGATCGCCTTCGGCCTGCTCGATCTGGGTGTCGACACGCTCGCCCTCTCGGCCCACAAGATCGGCGGCCCCCAGGGGGTCGGCGCGTTGGCGCTGCGGCCGGGTCTCGACATCCAACCGCTCCTCACCGGCGGGGGGCAGGAATCGGGGCGGCGGGCGGGAACGGAGAATGTTCCGGGCATCGCCGGTTTCGGCGCCGCCGCTGCGGCAATCGGCGACCTGCAGCCGCTCGCCGGCCTGCGCGACGATATGGAGCGGCGGTTGAGGGCGGTGGCGCCTGCGCTCACCGTCTGGGGCGAAGGGGCCCCACGACTGCCGAATACGAGCTGTTTCGGCCTGCCGGGCCTGAAGAGCGAGACCCAGGTGATCGCCCTCGACCTGGCGGGCGTCGCGGTGAGTGCCGGGTCGGCCTGCTCATCCGGCAAGGTGCGGCAGAGCCATGTGCTGACGGCGATGGGCGCCGATCCGCTGGCTGCCGGCAGTGCCATTCGGGTCAGCCTCGGCTGGAACAGCGAGGCGGCCGATGTGGAGAGGCTGATCGCGGTCTGGAGTGAGTTCTATCTGCGTCGGGCGGGGCGGACGGAAGCCCCCGTTGCCGCCTGAAGGAGTGACGTGATGTCGGAAGCGACTGCCAAGGCGAACATCGAACTGCCGATCTACCTGGACTATCAGGCGACCACGCCGATGGATCCCCGCGTGCTGGATGCGATGATGCCTTACTTCACCAGCAAGTACGGCAATCCCAGTTCGCGCAGCCACAGCTTCGGCTGGGAGGCGGAAGAGGGGGTGGAGGAGGCGCGCGCCCAGGTCGCGAAGCTGATCAACGCCGACCCGAAATCGGTGATCTTCACCTCCGGCGCGACGGAATCGAACAACATCGCCCTCAAGGGCGTGATGCGCTTCTACAAGGACAAGCGGAACCATCTGGTCACGGTCTCGACCGAGCATAAATGCGTGCTCGACAGTGCCCGTCATCTGCAGCAGGAGGGGTTCGAGGTCACCTATCTGCCGGTCAGGCAGAACGGGCTTATTGATCTCGACGAACTGCGTGCCGCCGTGACCGACCGGACGGCCCTTGTCTCCATCATGGCGGTGAACAACGAGATCGGTGTCATCCAGCCGCTCGCCGAGATCGGGAAGATCTGCCGCGAGAAGGGCGCCTTCTTCCATACCGACGCCGCCCAGGCGGTGGGCAAGATCCCGCTCGACGTCGAGGCGATGAACATCGACCTGATGTCGATCTCGGGCCACAAGATCTACGGTCCCAAGGGGATCGGCGCGCTCTACGTCCGGCGCAGCAAACCGCGGGTCCGGCTGGAGCCGCTGTTCTCCGGCGGCGGGCAGGAGCGCGGCTTTCGCTCCGGCACCCTGGCGCCGGCGCTCTGCGTGGGGCTCGGCAAGGCGGCCGAGATCTGCGCTGCCGAAATGGGTGCCGACAACGAGCGCCTGCGCATGCTGTCCGACCGTTTCTATCGGGGGATCACCGAGAAGCTGTCCGACGTCGTGCTGAACGGCGACCGCGAGCAGCGGATTCCCGGCAACCTCAACCTTTCCTTCGCCTATGTCGAAGGGGAGAGCATGATCATGGGGATCAAGGACCTCGCCGTGTCGTCGGGTTCGGCCTGCACCTCGGCCTCGCTGGAACCCTCCTATGTCCTTCGCGCTCTTGGCGTGGAGGAGGAGATGGCGCATACCTCGATCCGCATCGGGCTCGGGCGCTTCACCACCGAGGCCGAGGTCGATTATGCGGTGCAGACGATCGTCGAGAAGGTCAACAAGCTGCGTGCCATGAGCCCGCTCTGGGAGATGGCGCAGGAAGGCATCGACCTGAAGTCGATCGAGTGGTCGGGGCATTGATTGCGGCCGTCGCCGCACGACATTGGATATTGGGGATCGGGAGTGTGTCATGGCCTATAGCGAGAAGCTGATCGACCATTACGAGAATCCGCGCAACGTCGGTTCGCTCGACAAGTCCGCCGCCGATGTCGGCACCGGCCTCGTCGGCGCGCCCGCCTGCGGCGACGTGATGAAGCTGCAGATTCGCGTCAACGAAGCGGGCGTGATCGAGGATGCGAAGTTCAAGACCTTCGGATGCGGCTCCGCCATCGCCTCCTCCAGCCTCGTCACCGAATGGGTGAAGGGCAAGACGGTCGAGGAAGCCGAGAAGATCAAGAATACCGAGATCGCCCAGCATCTGGCGCTGCCGCCGGTGAAGATCCACTGCTCGGTCCTGGCGGAGGACGCGATCAAGGCGGCGATCGCCGACTATCGCGCCAAGCGCGGGAACTGACCGCGATGGCGCAGCCTGCGATCACCGTGACCGAGACGGCGGCCCAGCACGTCAAGGCGCTGCTCGACAAGCGCGGCAAGCCTTCCGCCGGCGTCCGCATCGGCGTGCGCACCAAGGGTTGCTCGGGCCTGTCCTACACGCTCGAATACGCCGACGAGAAGGGCAAGTGGGACGAGGTGGTCCAGGCGGGAGAGGGCGTCACGCTGCTGATCGATCCGAAGGCGCTGATGTTCGTCCTCGGCACCACGATGGATTGGACCGAGGACAAGCTGAAGAAGGGCTTCGTCTTCAGCAACCCGAACGAGAAGGGCCGCTGTGGCTGCGGCGAATCCTTCCACGTCTGATTCCTCTCAGCCCTCTCTCGCATGAAGCGCGGTGAGGGGTGGGAGAGGGCGGTTTGAAGTAGCAACGGCTTCCTTTGAAGGACCGCCCCCACCCGACCTCCCCCTCTTGCTACGGGGGAGGGGCCGGTTGAGAAGAGGGAAGCGTTTTGGCCTCACGACCCGATCCAGAGCAGATGAAGGATGCATGCTGGTCATGCGGCGCCGCGCAGTTGGCGTCGGACCGCTTCTGCCGGTCCTGCAAGGTGGTCCAGGAACCACGCGCGACCGACCATTTCGCCCGGCTGGGGCTGCCGCGCCGGTTCGACCTCGACCCGACGGCGCTCGAGCAGGCCTATTTCGCGCTGCAACGGCAGTTTCACCCGGATCGCTTCGCGGCCCGGCCGGCGAGGGAGAAGGCCCTGTCGCTCCGCCATGCCACCGCGATCAACGAAGCCTATCGCATATTGAAGGAACCCCTCGCGCGCGCCGAGCATCTCCTCGCTCTCGCCGGCCATCCAGTCCGGACCGACGGTGCGCATACGGTGCAGGACGCGGCTCTCCTCACCGAGGCCATGGAGCAGCGTGAGGCGCTGGCGGATGCGGTCGACGCGGCCGCCGTCGACGCGATCGTCGCCCAAGGGCGGCAGGCTGCCTCCGCTCTGCAGGAGGCGCTGGCCCGGACCTTCGCCGCCGGGAACTTCGCCGATGCCGGACGGCTTGCATTGCGCCTGCGCTATCGACAGAAACTGATCGAGGAGGCGCGGAGCCGCCGCCTCCGCATGACGGGTTGAGCCAATTGAGCATCCAGATCCTGGAGATCCACGAACCGGGCGAGACGCCGCTGCCGCACGAGGGCGAGCGCGAACTGGCCGTCGGCATCGATCTCGGCACCACCAATTCGCTGGTCGCCATCTCGCGCGACGGGTCGCCCGAGATCCTGCGTCTGATCCACGGCGAGGCACTCCTGCCCTCCGTCGTCGCCTATCTCGACGGCCGCCAGCCGATCGTCGGACATGAGGCGCGCAGCCTGATCTCGACCGAGCCCGAGCATGTCGTGCGATCGGTGAAGCGGCTGATGGGCAGGGGCTATGGCGACGTCAAGGCGCTGGCCGGCACGCTGCCCTATGCCCTGGAACCGACCGAGGCCGAACGCATGGTCCGCCTGCGCGTCGGCAGCCGGGTGCTCACCCCGGTCGAAGTCTCCGCCGACATCCTGCGCGCGCTCAAGGCGCGGGCCGAACTCGCCTTGGATCGCCCGGTCACCCAGGCCGTCATCACCGTCCCGGCCTATTTCGACGATGCCGCCCGCAGCGCCACCAAGGATGCGGCGCGCCTCGCCGGCCTGCAGGTGCTCCGCCTGGTGAACGAACCCACCGCGGCTGCACTCGCCTACGGCTTGGACAAGGGCGCCGAGGGCATCTACGCGGTCTATGATCTGGGCGGCGGCACCTTCGACATCTCCATCCTCAGGCTGGAGAAGGGCGTCTTCCAGGTTCTGGCGACGGGCGGCGACGCGGCGCTCGGTGGCGACGACTTCGACCATGCGCTGGCCGAACTGCTGCTTGCCGAACGCAAGGGCGAAACGCTGTCCACCAGCGACACCAAGCGCTTGCTGGAGACCGCGCGGGCCTTGAAGGAGCATCTCTCGGCCAATGACGCGGCCAAGGTGACGCTCGATTTCGGCGGTGTCGCGACGACACATGTCCTCACCCGCGCGGGGTTCGAGGCGGCCATCCGCCCCCTGATCGAGCGCACCGTCGCGGCCGTGCGCGCCGTGCTGCACGATGCCGATCTGGGGTCGGAAGCGGTCAAGGGCGTCGTGCTGGTGGGCGGCTCCACCCGCGTGCCGCTGGTCCGGGCGGAAGTGGCGAAGGTCTTCGGCAGCGAACCCCTGGGCGACATCGACCCCGATTCCGTGGTCGCACTGGGTGCTGCGCTGCAGGCGGAAGCGCTCACCGTCGGGTCGGACACTCTGCTCCTCGACGTCATTCCGCTCTCCCTCGGGATCGAGACGATGGGCGGTCTGGTCGAGAAGGTCGTTCACCGCAATTCGCCGATTCCGACCGCGCAGGGACAGGAGTTCACCACCTATCAGGACGGCCAGACGGCGATGTCGATCCACGTTGTCCAGGGCGAGCGCGAGATGGCTGCCGAGAACCGCTCGCTCGCCCGGTTCGAACTGAAGGGAATCCCGCCGATGGTGGCGGGCGCGGCCCGCATCCTCGTCATCTATGCCGTTGACGCCGACGGCATCCTGACCGTATCCGCCCAGGAGAGCACCACCGGCATCTCGCAGTCGATCGAGGTGCGCCCGTCCTACGGTCTTTCCGAGGACGAGATGATCGGCATGCTGCGCGAGAGCATGGAGAATGCCGAGGCCGACATGACCCGCCGCCTCCTGGTCGAGGCGCAGGTCGAGGGCCGGCGCATGGTACTGGCGCTGCGCGCGGCGCTGTCGAGCGACGGCGACCTGCTTTCGGCCGGGGAGCGTGCGGCAATCGAGAGCTTGGCGTCGGCGCTGGACCGCGCCATAGAGGGGGCCGACAGAGACGCCATCAATGCCGCGGTGGAGGCGCTCGACCAGGGGTCGCAGGACTTCGCCCAGAGGCGGATGGATCGCGGCATCCAGGCGGCGCTCGGCGGCAGGGATGTCGAAGATGTTGCGCGCCGCATGGGCGGCGGCGCCTGAGAGACGAACGTGGAGCAGGCCTGAACATGCCGAAGATGACCTTCATCAGCCCGGACGGAAAGCGCACCGAGGTGGATGCGCCTGTGGGCCTGTCGGTGCTGGAGATCGCCCATCGCAACAATATCGACCTGGAGGGGGCCTGCGAGGGTTCGCTCGCCTGCTCCACATGCCATGTGATCGTCGATCCGGAGGACTTCGATCGTCTGAAGGACCCGACGGAGGAGGAGGAGGACATGCTCGACCTCGCCTTCGGCCTGACCCATACCTCGCGGCTCGGCTGCCAGATCATCATCACCGAGGAGCTGGACGGGCTGACCGTCACGCTGCCCGCGGCCACCCGCAACATGATGGTCGACGGCTGAGGAGCGAAGCGATGAAGTGGGTCGACGTCCGCGACATCGCCATCGAGCTGGAGGAGGCGCATCCGGACGCGGATATCGTCAATCTCCGCTTCACCGACCTGCACAAATGGGTCTGCGCGCTCGAGGGCTTCGACGATGATCCGAAGCGCTCCAACGAGAAGATACTGGAAGCCATCCAGGCCGCCTGGCTCGACGAGCGGGATTGAGGGTGGCGATGGCGCGTAACCTCCTTCTCCCTTGGGGAGAAGGTGCCCGGAGGGCGGATGAGGGGCCCGCTCGACGCGCGATCCCTGCGGATAGGGTGCCCCTCACCCGACCGCTTCGCGGCCACCCTCTCCCCAAGGGAGAGGGGACAAGATGACCTCTCTCATCGATCGCCTGATCGCCTCCTGCCCGGCGGAGTGGGAGGCCTATACGCGGCACGACTTCGTGCGCCAGCTCGCGGCCGGTACGCTGCCGCTGGCCTCTTTCCAGCACTACCTGCGCCAGGACTACGTCTTCCTCATCCACTTCGCCCGCTGCTACGCGCTGGCAGCCTACAAGGGCGACGACCTCGAGGACATGCGCGCCGCCGCCGCGTCCATGCACGGCATCCTGAATACCGAGATGAGGCTTCATGTCGGTTTCTGCGCGGGCTGGGGGGTGTCGGAGGCCGAGATGGCGGCGGAGCCGGAATCGAAGGCCTGCATGGCCTATACCCGCTTCGTCCTGGAGCGCGGCATGGCGGGTGACATTCTCGACCTGCATGTGGCCCTGGCCCCCTGCATCATCGGCTATGGCGTCATCGGCAAGGCGCTCGCCGCCGACCCGGCGACCCGGCGGGATGGGAATCCCTATGAAGCCTGGATCGCCCAGTATGCGGGCGAGGACTACCAGAACGTGGCTGCCGCGGCGGCGGCCCGGCTCGACGCCCTTGCCGCGCGGCGCCTGACCGAGGCACGCTGGCCCCTGGTCGCGGAGACCTTCGCCCAGGCCTGTCGGCTGGAGGCGGATTTCTGGCAGATGGGACTGGAGCGCACGCGATGAAGCTCGTCGTCACCGGGTTCGAGCCCTTCGGCGATCATGCCGAGAACCCCTCCCGCCTGATCGTCCGCCGGCTGGCGGCGGAAAGGGTCGCCGGCGTGGAACTGGTGACCGACGAATTGCCAACCGTCTTCGGGGAGGCCGGCGCGCGGGTCACCGCGCTGATGGACGAGCACAGGCCCGACCTGCTGCTGATGGTCGGCGTCGCCGGCAACCGCACGGTGATCTCGGTCGAACGCATCGGTCTCAATTTCGACGACACCGCCCGGCCCGACAATGCCGGCAGGGCGGCGGAGGCTCGACCGATCCGCGAAGGCGGGCCGCTGGCGCGGATGGCGACATTGCCGCTCGCCGCCATGCGCGACGCCATCGCCGCTACCGGGCTGCCGGTGGAGATCTCCAATCACGCCGGAACCTATGTCTGCAACCACGTCCTCTACGCGGCGCTGCATCACGCGGAGGAGACGGGGATGGCGACCCGGGTCGGCTTCCTGCACGTGCCGCAGATCCTCGGCGCCACGGCGAAATCGTCGATGAGCTTGGACGACCTGGTCGCCGCCACCCGGGCGGCGATCAGCGCCGCCATCGGCACCGCCATCAATACAAGAGCCGCCTGATGCTCGCCGCGCTGCTGCTCCGCATGCGGAGACAGCGCGGCGGCTATCGCGCCTATGTGCAGACGCGAGGCGGGGTGGGCAAGCTCGCCCTCTACCTCGCGCTGATCTTCCTCGCTCATGTCATCGCCATGATGCTGCTGGAGGACATGGCGGCCTTCGACGCCGCCTGGCTCACCGCGACGACGATGGTCACCGTCGGCTACGGGGATGTCTATGCGAAGACGGCCGAGGGACGGGTCGCCACCATGCTGCTGCTCTATGCGGGGGGCATCTTCGTGCTGGCCAAGGCGGTGAACGACGGGATCGAGGCCAGGGCCGAGAAGGCCGAGCGGAAGGCGCGCGGCGCCTGGAGATGGAAAATGCGCGACCACATCCTGATCGTCGGCACGCCGGACCGCCTGCCGACGGCTTTCTTCGAACGTCTGGTTCGGACCATCCGCGATACACCCGAACTCGCCGGGCGACCGGTCCAGCTCCTGACCACCGCCTATGCCGAGGCGACCTTGCCCCGGTCGCTCGCCGATCTCGGCGTGGTGCATTGGAACGGCGGGCCGGCCGATTCCGGCGCGCTGGAAGCCGCGGGGGCGGGAGAGGCCTTCGGCGTCCTGGTGCTGGCGCGATCGGTGAGCGACGCCACCTGCGACGCAGAAACCTTCGATACCGTCGACCGCCTGCGCATGCTGCCGGTGAGAGCCCCCGTCGTCGCCGAGTGCATCGACGATGCGAACCGCGGCCGGCTGCGGCGCGCGGGCGCCCGGAACCTCGTCCGACCGCTGCCGGCCTATCCCGGCATGCTGGTCCGCGCCCTGGTGGCTCCGGGATCGGAGGAGATCATCGAGGAACTCTTCACCGCCGCGGGCGACGAATGCTATCGCGTCGATCTCGATTCACCATGGCGCGGCGACTGGACGGTGGCCGCCTCCGCGCTGATCGCCGCCGGGATCGGTACGCCGCTCGCCTTCGAGGACGCGGAAGGCCGCGTGCATGTGAACCCGATGGGTCGCCGGGGCATCGAGGCGAAGGCGCTGTTCCTGGTCATGCCGCACAGCGATGGCGATACGGCAGCGAAGGTGCGGGCGGCGCTGAAGTAGCTTCTGCGAAAGCCACCCACCTCATCCGGTGGCATCGCGCCGGGTGAGGTGGGTGGCTTTCGCCTTTGTTGTCCTATCCGTGATGGACCGAAGTTCTCTTCTTCCGCGGCGCGCCGGCTTCCGCGGAGGCGATCTCATGCTTGTCGGTTCGGGCCCAGTCGTCCCAGGTGATGATGCCGACGCCGCGCCGGTTCAGCGTTTCCGCAAGGTCGGCTTCCTCCGGTGCCGGCCGCTGGTCGAGATCCGCGAGGACCAGGTCGGCCACCGCGATGCCATCGGCGCGATTGGTCGGGATGACGCCGGACGGGCCGCGCTTCGCCCAGCCGACGACGTAGAGGCCGGGTGATACCCTTCCCGCAACGTTCGGCACGATGCCCGTCGCGTGGTCGAAGGGAATGTCGGGCGGTGGGGAAGCGCGATAGCCGATGCAGGTGACGGCGAGCGCACACGCCAGCGTCTCTTCGCCGCCCTCGGGGCAGCGCAGCCGGATACCCTCCAACCGCTCGCCGCCGGTGAAGCCGAGCGGCGTGCGGTGGAACAGGAAGCGGATGCGCCGGCGCTTCGGCTCCGCGTTCAGGAAGCCGCGCAGGGTGGCGAGGTTCGCCTCCTTCACCCGCCGTATCGCCTCCGGCACATCGCCGATCGTTTCCGGCAGGTCGGCGGCATCGACGACGGGCGAGGCTTCCGCCAGCCGGCCGAGTTCGGAGAGTTCGGCATTGGTGAAGCCCGCCTCCATCGGCCCGCGCCGGCCGATGATGACGATCTCTTCGATGCCATGGGCGGCGAGCGCCGTCCGCGCCGGAGCGTGCAGGTCGGAAGCGGCCAGTTCGCCGGCCGTCTTCGCCAGGATGCGGGCGACGTCTATCGCCACGTTGCCGTTGCCCACGACCACGGCGCGGCGCACATCGGCAAGGTCGATCGCTCCGTCGGCATGGTCGGGATGGGCGTTGTACCAGCCCACGAAGCGGGACGAGGTGAAGACGCCGGGCAGGTTCTCGCCGGGCAGGTCCAGCACCCGGTCGACCGGGCAGCCGATGGCCAGCACCAGGGCGTGATAGTGCGCCTGCAGCTCGGCAAGAGCGATGTCGCGACCGAGCGCCACGCCGCCCAGGAAGCGCGGATTGCCCTTGGACAGCAGCCGGTCGAAGACGCGGGTGACCGCCTTGGTGCCCTGGTGGTCCGGCGCCACGCCGTAGCGCACAAGCCCATAGGGCGCGAACAGGCGGTCGTAGACGTCGATCTTGGCGTCGGGGCGTTTCTTCAGCAGGGCATCGGCAGTGTAAAGCCCCGCCGGACCCGCGCCGACGATGGCGATGCGCGGGGCTGTCATGCGCGCCCAGGTCGCGGTTGCCCGCCGCAGGGTATCGATTTCATGATATTGCGTTGCCTTCGATCGTCCCGGCCTTACGTCCCGACCCGCCGCCAGCCATCCGATCCTCATGAACGCCCTGATCGCAGCCGTCAATGCGCGCGTCGCCCTTGTGCCCCCGGGCCTGCGCGGCGTGTTGCTCATGCTGTTCTCGGTGCTGGCCTTCGCCGCCATGCACGCGACCATCCAGTTCGTGGCGAAGACCGGAATGCATCCTTTCGAGGTGGCGTTCTTCCGCAACCTGTTCGGTCTGCTGCTGCTGATCCCCGTGCTGGCGCGCAACAACTTCCGCGACCTGCGCACTGCCCAGCCCGGATGGCACGCCATCCGCGGCTTCATCCAGGTCGGCGCGATGCTGTCCTTCTTCTATGCCGTGTCGATCACGCCGCTCGCCACTGTGGCGGCCTTGAGCTTCTCGGCGCCGCTCTTCGCGGTGATCGGGGTCGCCATCGTCTTCCGCGAGAAGCTGACCCGCGACCGGCTGATCGCCCTGGTGGTAGGCTTCGGGGGGGCCATGGTGATCATCCGCCCCGGCGTGGTGCCGGTGGAACTGGGCACCTTCCTGATCATCGGCTCGTCCGCGCTCTGGGCCACGGCGATGCTGATCATCAAGAAGCTGTCGCGCACCGACAGTTCATCGGCGATCGCCGCCTATATGGTGATCTACCTGACGCCGCTCTCGGGCATAGCCGCCTTTTTCCACTGGACCTGGCCGACCCCGGAGCAGCTCGCCTGGCTCGTGCTCATCGGGGTTTTCGGCACGCTGGCGCATCTGTCCTTCAACCAGGCGGTGAAGGAGGCCGACGCCTCCGCCATCATGCCGCTCGACTTCACCAAGCTGATCTGGAACGCCCTCTTCGGCTTCGCGCTGTTCGGCCAGGTTCCGGGTATCTGGGTCTGGGCCGGCGGCTTCATGATCTTCCTCGCCGCGACTTGGCTCGCCCGCAGCGAGGCGCAGGCGAAGAAAAAGGCGGGGTAGCGAGCCCCGCCCCGTTCTCTCCGCTCAGAGACGCTCAGACCCGTTCGATGACCATCGCGATGCCCTGGCCGACGCCGATGCACATGGTGCAGAGCGCCTTCTTCGCCCCGCGCGCCTCGAGCTCGACCAGCGCGGTGGTGATCAGCCGGGCGCCGCTCATGCCCAGCGGATGGCCGAGCGCGATGGCGCCGCCGTTGGGGTTCACGTGCTCCGCATCGTCGGGCAGGCCGAGCTGGCGGGTGACGGCCAGCGCCTGGGCGGCGAAGGCCTCGTTCAGCTCGATCACGTCGAGGTCGCCGATCCTGAGGCCGAGGCGCTCCAGCAGCTTCACCGAGGCCGGGGCGGGGCCGATGCCCATGATGCGCGGGGCGACGCCGGCGGTCGCCATGCCGAGTACGCGGGCGCGCGGGGTGAGGCCGTGCTTCTTCGCCGCCGCCTCGGACGCCAGGATCAAGGCCGCGGCGCCGTCGTTGACGCCGGAGGCATTCCCCGCCGTCACCGAACCGCCCTTCCTGAAGGGGGCGGGCAGCTTCGCCAGCGCCTCGATCGAGGTCTCGCGCGGATGCTCGTCCTTTTCGACCGTCGTCACCTCGCCCTTGCGGCCCGGGATGGAAACGGCGACGATTTCCTTCGCGAGGCGGCCGTTCTTCTGCGCCGCGGAGGCGCGAGCCTGGCTGCGGGCTGCGAAGGCGTCCTGGTCCTCGCGGGTGATCTGGAACTCCTCGGCGACGTTCTCGGCCGTCTCCGGCATGGAATCGACGCCGTATTTCTCCTTCATCAGCTTGTTGACGAAGCGCCAGCCGATGGTGGTGTCGTAGATCTCGTTCGTGCGGGAGAAGGCGGTCTCGGCCTTGCCCATGACGAAGGGGGCGCGGCTCATGCTCTCCGCCCCGCCGGCCAGCACCAGCTCCGCCTCGCCCGCCTTGATCGCCCGGGCGGCGGTGCCGACCGCGTCCATGCCCGACCCGCAGAGCCGGTTGATGGTCGCGCCGGGGATCTCCTTCGGCATGCCGGCCAGGAGCAGCGACATGCGGGCGATGTTGCGGTTGTCCTCGCCCGCCTGGTTGGCGCAGCCGAAGATCACGTCGTCGACCGCGCCCCAGTCGACCTTGGCATTGCGTGCCATCAGGGCCTTGAGGGGCACCGCGCCGAGGTCGTCCGGGCGCACCGGGGACAGCGTGCCGGCATAGCGGCCGATGGGCGTGCGCACGGCATCGCAAATGAAGGCCTCGGTCATGGCTGTCTCCTCCGGCTGGATTCCTGGGGGCGCATCCTGCAAGGTCGGCCCCCGGTCGATCAAGAAGCCTTTGGCGCCAAAACGGGTTCGGGATGAACGCAACGCTGCTGTCGCTCGCCACCATCATCGCCGGCATTTTCATCCTGCAGGGCGCCAACGGGCTCTTCGCCAGTTTCCTCACCGTGCGCATGGCGCATGAGGGCTTCTCCACCTCCACCATCGGCCTGATCGCCACCGGCTATCCTGTCGGCTTCATGGTCAGCTGCTTCCTGGCACCGAAGCTGATCCGCGCCGTCGGCCATATCCGCGCCTTTGCCGCGCTGGCCGCCGTGCTGAGCTGCCTGACCCTCGTCTTCGCCGCCTGGATCGACGCCCGGTTCTGGTTCGGGCTGCGCGTCGCCACCGGCTTCACCGCGGCCGGCCTCTTCATGATCGGGGAGAGCTGGCTGTCGGACAAGACGCCGGGACATATCCGCGGGAAGGTCTTCGCCGTCTACACCATCTCGAACATGACCGCGGTGGGCTCGGCGCAATGGATGCTCGACTTCGTCAGCGTCGAGACCACGGCGCTGTTCATGGTCGCCGCCGGCCTGTTCACGGCGAGTCTCGTCCCGGTGGCGCTGTCGACCCATTCGGCGCCCCAGCACCGCGCCGCGGCAGCCCTGCCGGTGCTGCAGCTCTGGCGCCTGTCGCCGCTCGGCATCGTCGGCGCCACCGCCTCCGGGCTGATCAACACCGCCTTCGCCGGTCTCGCCCCCCTCTACGGATTGAAGGTGGGGATGAGCCCGGGCGAGGTCGGGCATTTCATGTCGGCCGTGTTCTTCGGTGCGCTCTTCCTGCAATGGCCGCTGGGGCGGCTGTCGGACCGCATCGACCGCCGGCGGGTGATCGCCGGGGTCCTGCTCGCCATCGGCATCCTGGCCACGCTGATCGCCTTCTTCGGGCATCAGTCGCGCCCGCTGCTGATCGGCCTGGGCATGATCTACGGCGGCTTCGCCTATACCGTCTATTCGCTCAGCCTCGGGCATGCGAACGACTTCGCCTCCCAGGAGCAGCGGGTGGCAGTCTCGGCGGGGATGCTGCTCTGCTGGGCTTCCGGATCGATCGCCGGGCCGACGCTCGCCGGCTTCCTGTTCGAGGCGGTCGGGCCGACCGGCCTGTTCCTCTATACCGGCGGGATCGCGGGCCTGGTCTTCCTCTTCGCGCTGTGGCGGATGACCCGTCGGCCGTCACCGGCGCTGCAGGGCGCTTTCGTGGCCAAGATGCCGACGACGCCGGTGGCGGCCGAACTCGATCCCCGGACGGGCGATCCCTAGACCAGGTTGGTCGCCAGGATCGTGGCGGCGACGGCGAAGAGGCAGAGGCCGGAAAGCAGGCCTAGGAAACCCGGACGGCCGGCGGCGTAGGTGGGATGCTGGTAGGCATACAGCGCTTCACGGTTCGACATGGTCCTGATCTCCTTTCTGCGGGGGCAGCCTATTCCGTCCGGGCGGCGGGTACTGTGCGCCGGATCATCGTTTCGGCGTGACCTGGGTCACGATGGTTGACGAGGCCTGAACAACTCGCGCCGGCCTTGCGCCAGCGCAATGCGCCGCCGCGGTCGCCGCCCCAGGCTGCGGCCAGTGTCAACGGAGGCCGGCATGCGCCTGTTTTTCCTCGCTCTTCCTGTGCTGCTTCTCGTCGCCGGCGCGTCCGGCGCGGAACGGGTCGGCGGTCACGGCTGCGTCGACAGTGCCAATGTGCTCCGCGTCGGCTGCGGCGACGGCCCTCCGGTCCGCCTGTGGGGGATCGACGGGCCGGAACCGACGCAGATCTGCCGGTCCGCCGGCGGCGCCGACTATGCCTGTGGCGAAGCGGCGGCGGGCGTGCTGCGCGACCTGATCGGATCGACCCATGTGGTCTGCAGCATCAGGGGCCGGGACCTCTATGGCCGTCCGCTCGGCACCTGCCGCGCCGGCGGGCTCGATGTCGGGGCCGAGCTGGTGCGGCGCGGCTGGGCCACCGTCTATGGCGGCACCACAGCCTACAAGGCGCAAGAGGCGGAAGCCCGGGCGGCCAAGCGCGGCCTGTGGTCCGGCAGCTTCGACCCGCCGCGGAAGTGGCGCCAGGCCACCACCGGCAAGGAGGATTAGCCCCTGCCGCCGATCGACCCGCCGGGATCGGCATAGCGGAACAGCTTTCCCTCGAAGTTCCGGATCAGGATGTCGTCACCCTCGCGCCCCTCCAGGTAGTCGGGAACAAGGGCGATCTTCCCGCCGCCGTTCGGCGCGTCGATGGCGTAGTGGGGGACGGCGTAGCCGGTGGTATGGCCGCGCAAGGCCCGGATGATCTCGATCCCCTTGTCCACCGGCGTCCTGAAATGGGCCGACCCGGTGATGGGATCGCACTGGAACAGGTAATAGGGCTTCACCCGGCGCATGAGGAGGCCGTGCATCAGCCGCTTCATGGTCTCGACGTCGTCGTTGACGCCTTTGAGCAGCACCGTCTGGCTGCCGAGCGGCACGCCGCGGTCGGCCAGCCGGTCGAACGCCTCGGTGGTCTCCGGCGTCAACTCGTCGGGATGGGTGCAGTGCAGGCTGAGCCAGACCCGGTGCTTGCCCAGAAGCCTGGCGAAATCCTTGGTGATCCGCTGCGGCAGCACCAGCGGCACCTTGGTGCCGATGCGGATGAACTCCACGTGGCGGATCGCCCGCAGCCGCTCCAGCAGCCAGCCGAGCTTGTCGTCGGCGATCGTGAGCGGATCGCCGCCGGAGACCAGCACGTCGCGGATCACCGGCGTCCTGGCGATGTAGTCCACCGCCCGCTGCCAGTCCTCGACCGCAAAGCGCCATTCGCCGCCCACTTCGCCCACCATCCGGGCCCGGGTGCAGTAGCGGCAGTAGGTGGAGCAGAAGCCGGTGACCAGGAACAGCGCCCGGTCGGGATAGCGGTGCACCAGGTTGGGCGCCGGCATATGGGCGTCCTCGCCCAGCGGATCGTCGTATTCCCCGGGCGATTTCACGAATTCTTCGCCGGTCGGGATATGGGTCCGCCGCAGGCCCTGGGTCGCGTCCTCCCGGTCCAGCAGATGGGCGTAGTAGGGGGTGATGCCCACGGGGAGCGCGCCGGAGCGCCGGCCGACCGCGTCCCGCTCGTCGGGGCTGAGGGTGAAGATGCGCTCCAGCCCGGCGAGATCCCGGATGCGGGCGCGCGCCTGCCAGCGCCAGTCGTTCCACTCGGCCGTGCTGGCCTCGGGAAAGAAGCGCTTCTTGAAGGCCTTCGCTGCCGGGCCGATGGGGAAGCTGGAGCGCTTCGGCGGCGGCGGAAATGTACCGTGCATCGGCGCTTCCTACTTCGATTGTGCGCTTTCCGCCAGTGCGGCTAATCTCCGCCCCTCAACACGACCAGAAAGCGGACGGAGGAAGTGCGATGCGGTTGTTCGATCTGAAGGGCAAGGTTGCCGTGGTCACGGGTTCGACCCGGGGCATCGGCAAGTCGATCGCCATGAATCTGGCGGAAGCCGGCGCCAAGGTGGTGATCTCCAGCCGCAAGGCCGCCGCCTGCGACGCCGTCGCCGCCGAGATCAAGCAGGCCGGCGGCGAAGCGATCGCGGTTCCTGCCAGCATCTCCGACAAGGCCCAGCTCGAGAACCTGATCGCCACCACGCGCCAGACCTGGGGCAAGATCGACATCCTGGTCTGCAACGCCGCCGCCAATCCCTATTTCGGACCGATGACCGGCCTCGGCGACGACGTGTTCGAGAAGGTGATGCGGAACAACGTCCTGTCCAACCTCTGGCTGTGCAAGCTGGTGAAGGACGAGATGAGCGAGCGCAAGGACGGCGCCATCATCATCGTCTCGTCGATCGGCGGCCTGAAGGGCTCGGCCGAGCTCGGCGCCTATTGCATCTCCAAGGCGGCCGATTTCCAGCTCGCCCGCAACCTCGCGGTCGAATGGGGCCCGAACAACATCCGGGTGAACTGCATCGCCCCGGGCCTGATCAAGACCGATTTCGCCAAGGCGCTGTACGAGGACCCGGCCCGCAAGGCCGCGCGCGAGAGCGAGACGCCGCTGCGCCGCCTCGGCGAGCCGGACGACATCGGCGGCATCGCGGTGATGCTGGCCTCCAAGGCCGGCTCCTTCATCACCGGGCAGGTGATCGTTGCCGATGGCGGCGTGACTATTCGCTGAAGCTTGCGGGGCCCTCTCATCGGAGGGCCCCGTCTTCTCAGTTCAGCTTCGCCATCGCCTCGATCACGGCTTCCGGCTTCTCGTAGTTCACCAGATGGCCGCCGCCGTCGATCACTTCGAGGCGCGCATCGGCGATCTTCTCCTTGAAGGCCTTACCGTAGGCGACGTCGATCAGCCGGTCCTGCTTGCCCCAGATCAGAAGCGTCCGCGCCTTGATGCGGTGGATGCGGTCCGACAGGCCACGGTCCGGAATGGGGAAGAGCAGCTTCCCCGCCATGCCGAAGCGCTTGCCGTTCATGATCAGGAACTCGACCAGGAAGTCGAGGTTGTTCATGTCCGCGCCGGCGGTCATCAGCTTCGTCCCGAATTCCACGTCGTGGAAGAGGAGTGGCGGGAACTCGGACGGCAGCGTGGCGAAGAGGTCGGGGATCGGCTTTTCGTCCAGCCACAGCCCGGCGGGGCAGAGCAGGCAGAGCCGCTCGATCTCGTTCGGTGCCACCGCCGCCATTTCGGCGGCGATCATGCCACCCATCGAATGCCCCATGACGAGCGGCTTCGACAGATTCAGCGCGTCCATCACGTCGTAGCAATGCAGCGTCACGTCCAGCATGTCGCGCAGCCGGTCGGCGCCTTCGGAATCGCCGTAGCCCGGCAGCAGCGGCGCATAGACGCGATAGTGCTTCGACAGCGCCTGGATGAAGGGATCGTCCTTGAACAGGCCACCGGCCCCATGCAGGTAGAGGAGGGGGGCGCCGTCGCCGCCTTCGAACACGCGCACGCTGGCGCGGCCGCCAGCCACATCGATCAACCGGCTCTGCATCACTCTGCCGCCTCCGCCCGAACCGCGGACGGCTTCAGCCAGAACCGCTCGTCACCCTGATACTCCGGCCACAGCTTCTTCAGCCGGGGCATTACCTTCTCGGCGAACAGCTTCGAGGAGTACTTCACCTTGTCGTCCGGCATGTCGCCGATATGGAACAGGCCGAAGACATTGCCGACCCGGAGCGACTTTATCAGGTCGACCATGCGGTCATGCACCGTCTCGGGGGAGCCTGCGATGACATAGCCGCCGTCGACCAGGTCCTTCCAGGTGAGCGTCGGGTAGTTCCGCAAATTCGCCTGGGTCAGCTGCGACACCGCGTTCGCCTGCAGCGTCTTGATGGTGCGATAGCCCGGCGCGTCGGCGAAGCCCGGATAGACGTGGAGGCATCGGTTGTAGAAGTAGTGGACGTGGCTGGCGTAGAGCTTCTCGGCCTCCGCGTCCGTATCGGCGACGCAGATCACCTGGGCGAAGCCGCCGCGATAGGGGCTGTCGTCCTTGCCGGCCTTGGCGACGCGGTCCCAGAAGCCGCCCATCAGCTGCACCGCCCGCTTGTAGCCGGAATAGCTGAGGTAGCAGTAGACGTAGTCGTTCTCGAGGCAGAAGTCGTAGGTCTCGACCGAGCCGCCGCCGGGAATGAAGATCGGTGGCGGGTTCTGCACCGGCTTCGGCCAGCAGTTGACGTAGCGGATCTTGGTATAGCGGCCGTTGAAGGTGAAGGGCTCGTCGGCGGCCCAGGCCCGGCGGATCAGCTCATGCGCTTCCGCGTATTTCTCGCGGGTCAGCGCCGGCACCGTGCCATAGGCGTAGTTGGTGTCCATCGAGGTGCCGACGGGGAAGCCCGCCACCAGCCGCCCGCCGGAAATCACGTCCAGCATGGCGAATTCCTCGGCCACCCGGATCGGCGGGTTGTAGAGCGCGATGGAATCGCCCAGCACCACCAGCGCCGCCTTCTTCGTCGTCCGCGCCAAGGCGGCGGCGATGATGTTGGGGGAGGGCATCAGGCCGTAGGCATTGGCGTGGTGCTCGTTGACGCCGAGCCCGTCGAAGCCGAGCGTTTCGGCATATTCGAGCTGGCCGATATAGGTGTGGTAGACGTCGTGGCCCTTGACCGGGTCGTAGATCCGATTGGGCAGGTCGACCCAGACCGACCGATGCTGCTCGCGGAAATCATCCGGCAGGAACGGCCAGGGCATGAGGTTGAACCAGGTGAATTTCATCGGCTTCCTCCCACCGTCTCACGCGGCTAGAAGAGACGGTGGCAAGGCGGGGAACCTTAGTCAATCAGTCGATCAGCGGGGGTTGCTGTAGACCCAAAGCGGCTGCGACATGGCTTCCGACAAGTTCACCGCCTCTCCGCGCTCCGCCGGCTTGTCCGGCGGGGCAAGCCCGCCGCTGCGGGGGGAGAGGGAAGGAGAGGTGGGGCGAGGATGTCGACGGCAAGACACCACTCGAGCATCGCGCCCGCGGATGGCCCGCACCTCACCCGAACGCCTACCGCGTTCGACCTCTCCCCGCCCTGGGGGCGCGGAGCGGTGTTTAGAAGAGAAGAGGGGCAAGTGCTTAAGTGATCGATCTCTACCCGTGGCTCCGGCCGATCCTGTTCCGGCTCGACCCGGAAACCGCGCATGACCTGGTGATGTCCGCCCTCGCCTGGGGTGCGGGCAGGCTCTACCGCGCCGGCCCCGACGATCCGGCGCTGGCCACCACGCTGTTCGGCCGCAGGATCTCCAACCCCGTCGGACTCGCGGCGGGTTTCGATAAGGTGGCCCGCCTCGGCGACAAGCTGTTCGATCTCGGCTTCGGTTTCGTCGAGGTCGGCGGCGTCACGCCCAAACCTCAGGTCGGCAACCCGCGCCCGCGCCTGTTCCGGCTGGAAGAGGACCGCGCCATCATCAACCGCTTCGGCCTGAACGGCGGCGGGCTCGATGCCATGGCCGCCCGGCTGGAAAAGCGCGACAGGAGCAAAGGCCTCCTCGGCGTCAATGTCGGCGCCAACAAGGACAGTACCGACCGCGCCGCCGACTATGTGGAGGCGATCGAGCGCCTGGCGCATCTCGTCGACTTCGCCACCGTCAACGTTTCCTCGCCCAACACCCCGGGCCTGCGCACGCTGCAGGGCCGGGACGAGCTCGAGCGGCTCCTCGACCGCGTGCTGGACGCCCGCGCCCGGCTCGGGGTGAAGACGGCGATCGTGCTGAAGATCGCCCCCGACCTGAACGAGGCCGATCTGGACGACATCGCCGCCGTCGCCACCGACCGCCGGCTCGACGCCATGATCCTGGGCAACACCACGATCTCGCGCGCGCCCACACTGAAGAGCAAGCACAAGGCCGAAACAGGGGGTCTCTCCGGCGCGCCGCTGTTTGAGCTCTCGACCCGCGTGCTCGCCGGCATGCACGCCCGGGTGGGGGACAAGGTGCCGCTGATCGGCACCGGCGGCATCGCCTCGCCCGAGGACGCGGCGGCGAAACTGAAGGCCGGCGCGGTGGCGGTGCAGCTCTACTCGGCCCTGGTCTACCAGGGCCCGGCGCTGGTGGCGCGGATCAAGCGCGACCTGCCGGCGCTGATGCGGCGCTGATCGCAGCATTCCTTGCGGCTCGGGCCGTTCTGGCCGAAGGTGCGGCCCGCGAGCGGCGCTCCGTCGCTGTCACCCTAAGGAATCCCATGATCTATCCGATCGTCGTGCCCCAGTTCACCAAGATGCTGGGCAATCTCGCCGCCATTCTCGACAAGGCGGCGGCCTATGCAGATGAGAAGAAGTTCGATGCCGGTATCCTGTTACGCTCGCGCCTGGCGCCCGACCAGCTCGACCTGTTCTTCCAGGTCCGCACCGCCTGCGACACCGCCAAGCTCGGCGCCGCCCGCCTCGCCGGCAAGGACGATTCCGCCCCGGTGCACGAGGACAGCGAATAGACCCTGGGCGAGCTGAAGGCCCGCATCGCCTCGGTGATCGCCTATCTGAACACCTTCTCGGCCGGCGATTTCGCCGGCGCGGCCGAACGCCGGATCACCCAGCCGCGCTGGAAGGGCAAGAGCCTGTCGGGCGAGGAATTCCTGATCCAGCATGTGCTGCCGAACCTCTATTTCCACGTCACCACCGCCTACGCCATCCTCCGCCACAACGGCGTCGGCGTGGGCAAGAAGGATTACCTGGGCGACATGCCCTATCGCGAGTAGCGGCTGCTCCGGCAGCGATGCGCATGATGCGTATCGCTGCCGCCTTGCCGTCGCCCCGCTACAGGGATCCACGATGAGCCGCGAGGCGGACGAAGACACCTACTACGCTACGATCCGCCGGCTGGACGCGGTGCAGGACCTCGATCCGGCGGTGCACAAGCCGGGCCGCATCGGCCGCATCAAACAGTGGCGGCGTCAGGATGGCCGCATCTGCGCCTTGGGCCCAGGTCGACTACTGGAAGGGTGAGCACGACGTGCATTTCCACGTCGATGACAATGAGAATTGACGGTTGGTCACGCTCGGCTGGCGCCGAATTGGTCAGCGATTTCCTCGATTGCGTCGTCGATCGTCTCTGGGACGGTAAAGGCGCCATTGGCAACACCGATGCGTTGCCCGGCTACGCGTGGTTGCGCCGCGACCAGCCGCGCCGCCGGTACGCCAGCGCGGGTGATCACAAACTCAGTCACCTCGCCGGCCTCCAACATCCGTACCAGGCGCGGCAGCGCTGAGCCGGCTTCGTCCAGATCGATGCTCGGCATCAGAAGTCTCCATGTCCACGGACAGCGTGACATCGCGGCTCAAGTGGAGCAAGAAAAATGGTGTCTGTTCGTTCGATTTTCTGTAAAATAGAACTTCCGATTGAGAGATAGCGACATTGTGCGGCGCAGGAGGAAGGTATCTGCTTGGGTGCAGCCCCTAGGTCAACTGAAGCCCGACCGTAGGGGCGGCTGAAATCGGCCAAAGCTGGCCCCCCGCGGGCAATAGCTGGCGCGGCGCTGGCTGGAATTGGCTTCAGTTGGCGTGAATTGGCTGAGATTGGCAGGGGTCAATAGAGCCCCAATTATAAGGAAATATAATTATATCAAAGAGATAGGAGAAATTTTGCATTGTCGCGCGGATTTGGAAGCAAGGGCATCGATCCGCGAGCCGCCCATCGCCAGCCTGCCGTACTGGGCGAAGCGGACAGAAATGTCCGCCTCGGCGCTGAAACGGACAAATTTTCCGGTACGGACAAATGTTCCGATCTACGGCTCGGCCGGCTCACCCCCGCGCGGCGGCGACGATGGCCTTCACCAGCGCGTCCGGCGTGTCGAACAGGATATTGCCGTCGCGCTCGTCCTTCAGCGCGCGGAAATCCGCGGCGAGACAGCCGAACAGGATCTGGTCCCAGGCCCGGCCGTCGCGCATGTAGTCCTGCCGGCCGCGGCCCTCGATCTGGAAGCCGAGCACCCGGATCATCCTGGCGAAGCCTTCCAGCCGCTCATGCGTGCCGTCATGCACGCGGTTGAGGTTGAGGCGGCTGAAGGCGTGGTCGCAGAGAAGCCCGAAGGCCTCCACCCCGGCCGACAGCCCGGCCTCCTCGCCGAGCGTCAGGCCGATATTGGCCTTGCGGTTGATCAGGTCGATGTTCTGCAGCGCGATATTGCCGATCAGCCGGTCGGTGCCCTTCTCGCAGACGACGAGGAGAAGTGTGTTGGCCCGGCCCAGGGCGGCGCGGACGAATTCCAGTTCCTGCTCCCGGCTGATCGGGAAGACGCCGTGGGTGTTGAAGCGGGTGACCGAATAGTCGTTGTACCAGTGGTGCCAGCGGCCCTCGGTCACGTCCGCCTCCACCGGCCGGCGGAGATAGATCGTGTGCCCGGTGAGGAAGGCTTCGTCGGCGCTGCTGAAGGCCTTCATGGCGCGGTCAGGTCCATCAGGGCCAGATCCGCCTCATGCGCGGCGCGGAAGGCGGCGGCATCGAAGCGGACAAAATTGTCCGCTCCCTTGCTGAAGGCCGGGTCGGCGAGGAAGTCGCGCAAGGGCTCGTTCCGGTCGGTCTCGGCGAAGTTCAGCACCTTCGGCGCGAAGACCTGCGCGGCGAGCCAGGCCATGAAAGCCTGTTCAACCCGCCGCTGGAACACCCGGCAGGAGAGCACGATCGCCTCCATGGTGCCGTCGGCCCCGATCAGGCAGGACAGGATCTCGCCATGACTGCCCGACTTGTCGTCGAGCCTGGCGGTGAAGAGCTTGGCCCCCTGGGCCAGCATCGCCTCCACCTCCGCATCCTCGAAGCGGCGGCCGTTCAGATTGAACTGGTTGGTCTTGTTGATGAGCTGCACCGCGCGGGTCCGGTCGCCGGTCGAGGCGTCGCGGATGGTGAGCTTCATCTCGAGGCTCTTCAGGAAGCCGGTGACGTCGCCGCCCTGGCCCGTCTGCATCGGCGCCGTCTCCGCCATGCGGCGGTACATCTCGGTGCGTGCCTTGTCCTCAGCGGTCACCTCGCGTTTCCGGAACAGCCGGGCGAGGCGGTCGAGGAAGGCCGGCAGATCATCCTCGGAAGCCGGGAAGAGGACCCCGGTGACGGCGGGCAGCGCCGCCGCCACCTCGGCGATCTCCACCGGGTTGTCGTCGACGAAGACGGCCGCTTCCAGGCCGAGGTTGAGCTGCTTGACCAGGGCGCCGATGGCGGCCGACTTGGCGCCATAGCCGGCCGCCACCGCCACCATGTCGGACGCGCCGATCGGCATGCGGCCGTCGGCCAGCGCCGCATCCACGTCGCGCTTGTCGTTCCGGCTGACCGCGGCGATCAGGATGCCGGCCGCCTTCAGGCGCTTCAGCGCCATCTGATAGATGTGATGGCGGAACCCCGGCCCCTCGGGCGCGAAGTCGAGCCCCTCCAGTCCGTCCTCGGCCACCAGCCCCTTCCACAGGGTGTTGTCGAGGTCGGTCAGCAGGATCTTCTTCGGTTCCGGCTCCGGTTCCAGGAAACCGGCGACCAGCTTCTCGGCGATGCGGTCCAGGGCGGCACTGGCGATCGGGCAACCGGACGCGAGATAGAGCGGCAGGCCGAAGGCACCGGGCTCGATCACCTCCGCACCGGCCGCTTCCATCAGCGCACGCAGCCGCGAGGCCAGCGCCGCCGTGCCGGCCGGATCGGTGGTGACGGGGGGGAGCGGGGCGGCCAGATAGAACAGCGCTCCGGCCTTGCGGCGGGCGATGGCGCCGGCCATCTGCGCGGCTTCGGCTTCCAGCGCTTCGGCATTCACCGGTTCGCCCGGCCCGCCGGTCCGCCAGTCCAGCGCATCGGCCAGGTCCCAGGGACAAAGCAGCAGGATCTCGCCCTTGCCCTCAGGCGTGGTCAGCAGGTGCTGGCGGAGCGTGCCGAAGGGAAGGGTGGCGATCTCCAGCGCCACGTCGCGCGCCGCCGCCGCCGCCTTCATGTAAAGCAAGAGCGGATCGGGCGTGCCCGACAGGCAGAAGCGGGCGGTGACCGGCCGGCCGCCCTTCAGGGTGTTCAGGAGGCGCTTGGCTTCCAGGAAGGTCATGGCAGCGCCCCCCCGGTCAAGGACATGACGGCGCCGGAGAGCAGGCGCCCGCGATTGGCGAGGAGCCAGTGGATCTGCTCGGCGACTTCATCGGGGGTCGGCAGTTCGCCGAAGGGAACTCGGTCGGCATGGGCCTGCTTCACGGCGGGTGACACGGCCGCATTCATACCGCCATCGACGACGTCGAGCACCACCGTTGCCGCCCGCATCTCCGAGGGCGCCAGTTCCAGCGCCAGGATGCGGGTGAGGGTGGGCAGCAGGCTCTTGGAGAGTGAATACAGCGGATGGCGGAAATTGTGCCGTCCGGCCTCGGCGAAGCTCGACCCCACCATCAGCAGCAGCGCGCCCTGCTCGCCATGGCTCGCCAGCAGGCGGGCGAGCCGGATGCCCTCCTTGAGGGGGGCGGACAGATGATGCTCCACCGCATTCGCCGGATCGGACAGCTCCAGGAGCGGCGTGTTGTCCGGCGCCGGCCAGCCGCAATGGACGATGGCGGCCAATTTTGTCCGGTCGGGCAGCGGTTCGCCGCGCTTCCAGGGCAGCGCCAGGCGGCCAAACTTGTCCGCGACCGCCCCGCCGATGCCCCCATTGGCCCCGGTGACCAGGACCCGCGGTTCATCCGTGTCTGTTTTGATGCGGCCCGATTTGTCCGGACGGGACTGGATGGAATGCCGGCCGAAGCCATAGGAGCCTTCCGCGTAGGTGGCACCGGTGACGGCGTCGCGGACGGTCGCCCGCACCTCGCCGGTCTGGCCGTCGTCGCGGATGACCTCCGCCTCCACCTTCAGCCGGGCGGGGGGCAGGATCGGCTTCACGAAACGCAGCTTCAGGTCATGCAGCAGGCAGTCGCGACCCGGAAGGTGCATGCCGGCAAGGCGGGACAGAAGGCCGGCCGAATACGCGCCGTGCAGCACCGGGCGGCCATAGGCGGTCTGGGCCGCATGGGCGTGATCGGTGTGCAGCGGATTCCAGTCGCCCGAGAGTTCGGCGAAGGCGCGGGGCGTGTCGGGGCCGACCTCGACCTCGAAGCTCGCCGTGCTCGTCACAGCCCCTTTTCCGAAAGGAGCAGCTCGATGGCCTTGTAGGAAGTGAACCGGCTGTAATCGGCGACGGGAAGGCTGACGCCGAACTCGCCCTCGACCGCGGCGATCAGGCTGACCTGGGCCAGGCTGTCCCAGCGCCGGGTGGTGATCTTCTTCACCGCGGCGACATCGGCGCCCTCGGGCAGTTCGAGGACGGCGCGGACGATGTCCTGCAGCTTTTCCTGGTTGGTCGCGTTCACGCGGCGATCTCCTCCGGCCTGAGCCGGGACTTGGCGAACTCGAGTTTATCCGCCGGGATGGCGTTCAGGTAGCGGGCGCCGGTCTCGTCCTGGGCGGTGACGAAGGTGGAGAGGGTTTCGGGCGTCGCGGTGTCGAGCTTGGTGAGTGCCTGGACCAGCACGGCGGCGCAGTGGGCATAGAGATTGGCGCGGAGGTCGGGATAGGACCAATGCTTGGGGATGGCGAGGGGCGCATCGCAGATGACCGGGCCGGTATCGATGCCGGCATCGATCAGGTGTGCGGTGGCAAAGATGGGATGGCCTTCGGCCAGGGCCCATTCGGGGCAGCTGTTGCCGCGATAGGCGGGCAGGCGGCCGGGGTGGACGTTGATCCAGCCGAGCCGCGGGGCGGCCAGATGCTGTTCCTTCAGGATGCCGACGCCGCCCTGGATGCAGAGATCGATCCGTTCGGCCCTGAGCAGGTCGAGGAGGGCCGGTTCCTTCAGCCCCTCGAACCGGTGGTCCGGCTCGAAGGGGGGAGGATTCCAGCGCCCCGCCGTCCGTTCGCGCTCGAAGGCGATGCTTTCGGGCCTCATGCGGCCGACTGCGATGGTCACGTCCGGCTCACGCCCCGCTTCCATCAGGCGCTGTCTGTATTCGCGCCCGACGAAGTTGCCATCCTGAAACAGGAGTGCGGTGCGTGGCCGGCTCATCTCAGTTGTGGTCCCAGATGTTGTCCTTCACCCAGGCCCCGTATTCGTTCTTCACCCAGACACGCGGATCGCGGAAGGTGTCCGCGATGGCCTCGAATTCGCTGCGGGTCATGCCGACATAGGTCAGCCAGCGCGGCAGGTCGCCTGGCACGACGGGATCGTACTGGCGGACCAGCTCGATGCCCTGGTCGCGGGTCATCGCGCCCGAGCGGATGTCGCGGCACACATGGTCCGTCGCCCGGCCGTAACCGAACTTCACGTACTTCATGTAGTCGTGCACGCCGTTGTCGTGGATGTTGTTCAGGTTGCTGTCGCGCTTGTAGGTGCGGTCGAAGGGCAGCGGGTTCACCTCAAAGCCGTACAGGTCGACCATCAACTTCGTATGGCTGTCCTGGTTCCAGCCGAAGAAGTTGGAGATGAAGATGCCGCGCACGCCGACGCGCTCGATCTCCGCATCGTCCGGGTACTTGGCCCACAGCAGGTTCTGCTCGGTCAGGCCCTCGTCGCCGACGAAGTCCTCCCAATCGAAGCCGCGTAAGAGGTGTTCCTTCCGGTACCGCGCCGTGTACTCGACCATGTCCTTGTAGGAATGCATGCCGCCCAGGTTCATGAACCCGTGTTCGCCCCAGACGATCAGCGGGATATCGAACTTCACCGCGATCTGGATGGGGATCGAATTGATGCCCATGTGGCAATGCATGTCCGGATCACCCATGCGGCGCAGCCCGATCCGGTTCATCTTCTTCAGCACATCCACGGAGGGCGTGAAGTTGAAGTAGTCGCAGCCGAACACATCCTTCATGCGCTGGATGTTTCGCTTGCCGATCTCGGTCTCGTTGTTCTCGTTGTAGGTGACCAGGAGCGGGTTCATGCCATAGACCATCTTGAGGAGATGGACCTGGTAGAAGCTGTCCTTGCCGCCGCTGACCGGGATAAGGCAGTCGTAGGTCTTCCCCGACTTCGAGCGATAGTCGTCGCAGAGCTCGCGGAACATCCGCTCGCGGCGCTTCCAGTCTACCTTGGCCTGCTCGTCATGCGTGCGGCAGCCCGAGCAGACGCCATCCTTGTCGAAGGTGAGCGCGGTCGCGGCCACGGCCGGATAGACGCAGCGGGTGCAGTAGGTGACGCGCGGTGGCTTGATGCGTGGAAGGAAATCGCCCTGGATCATGGCCTTGGCCGAGTGCATTCAATTCGAGCCAAATCCTTACCGAATTGGGTTAACGGACGGTTTAGGGGCGCTTCAAGTCGTATACGGGAACCGAACGCCATAGCCCTTGTCCTTCAGGTAGCGCTTGGCGCGCTTGTAGCTGGCTTCGGTGAAATGGAAGATGTTGCCGGCGGCGACGGCGCTGGCCCGGCCCTCGTCAATCGCGTCGCGGAAGTCGGAGAAATCGCCGACGCCGCCGCAGGCGACGACCGGGATGGAAACGGCATCGGCGATGCGGCGAATGATCTCGATGTCGTAGCCTTCCGCGGCCCCGTCGCGGTCGATGGAGTTCAGCAGGATCTCGCCGGCGCCGAGTGCTTCCATGCGCTTGGCATAGGCTTCGGGTGCCTCGTCGACCGGGGTGCGGCCTTGGTCGATATGGACGCGATGGGTGCCATCCTCCTCGCGCTTCACGTCGAGGCCGAGCACCATCGCCTGGGCGCCGTATTTCTCGGCCACCGCCGTCACCAGCGCCGGATCGCGCCAGGCCTGGGAGCAGATCACCACCTTGTCGGCGCCGTTGCGGATGAAGCGGTCGACGTCTTCCATGCTCCTGATGCGCCCGCCGAAGGCGAGCGGCATGAAGCAGGAGGCGGCGATCTGGCGCAGGATGGAGAGGATGTCGCGCTCGCCCTTGAACTTGTGGTCGTCGCGGCCGAAGTCGTGCTCGCCGTCGCGGGTGATGTCGAGATAGACAAGCTCGTCGGCCAGCCACTCGCCATAGCGCTCCATCTCCGCGATCGGGTTGCCGATCGCCTTGAAGTCCCTAAAGCCTTCGCTCCGGACGATCAGTCCGTTCATCAGGTAGAGGACGGGGATGACGCGGGTCTTCAGCACGGCAGCTTCGCGAAGTTGTCGAGAATCCTGAGCCCCACGTTCTGGCTCTTTTCCGGATGCGCCTGCAGGCCGAACACGTTGTTCCGCGCGACTGCCGCGACGAGGCGCGAGCCATGATCGGTCCAGGCCGCCACATCGCCTTCATCGGCGCAGACGACCGAGAAGGAATGCACAAAGTAGCAGGCGGTGTCGCCGCCGAGGCCGGCGAGCAGCGGCGTTTCCCGGGCGATGAGGAGATCGTTCCAACCCATATGCGGGATGCGGAGATCGGGCCTGGTCTTCGGTATCACCTCGACCCGGCCGGGGATGTAACCGAGGCCCGGCGTCTCGCCGAACTCCGTGCCGACATCGGCCAGCATCTGCATGCCGACGCAGACGCCGAGGAAGGGCCGGCCGGATGTCACGAAGCGGTCGACGGCGTCGCGAAAGCCGCTCTCGTTGAGGCGCTTCATGCAACTCGGGAACGCACCCACGCCGGGAAGCACGACGCGGGCCGCGTCGCCGAGCGCTTCCGGAACTTCGACCGCGCGAGCGTCGTGGCCGAGGCGGGAAAAGGCATTCAGCACCGACTGCACATTGCCGATACCGCATGAGACGATGCCGATCATCGCGCGTTCAGACGCAGCCTGGGGAAGGCCTTCAGCGCATTGTCGCGCAGGATGGCGCGGAGATGACCCGGTTCGAGCTCAAGCGAGGCGAGCTTGCCGAGCGTAAAGGCCGGGGACATCAGCGGCGCATCGGAGGCATAGAGCACTCGGTCGGCGCCGGTCCGGTCGATCAGGTCGGCGATGTCGGTCTGGGCGACGAGTGGGGTCGAGGTGCAGATGTCGAACATCATGTTCGGGATATCCGCATTCTCCTTGTGGCGCCAGGTGCCGTGCTCGGAAACGAAGGTGATGCCGGGGTGCATCCGTGCCGCGGCACCGAGGCCGGTCGGATGCGCCATTACGGTCCAGCCGGTCATGCGGCCGATGCGCTCCAGGATCGGGGCGTAGCGTTCATCGTCGAGGCCGAGCCCGTGGGCATCGTCCTGGATCGTCTTCACGCCGATGAAGCGCGGATCTCCGGCGTAGCGGTCGATCTCGGCAAGGCTCGCTTCCGGCCTCATCGGGTTGACGGCGATCAGTCCACGCGCTTCAGGGCAGCGGTCGAGGAAGGCGGCGGTCTCGGCGTTGCCGACCTGCATGTCGTCGAAGATCGCTCGCATGGAGGACAGGATGGCGATTTCCGTCCGGAAGCGGCCGATGCTCTCGGCGACCGCCTCGTCGCCGGCCTCTGGCTCGATCGTATCGAAGCTGCCGATGTTGTAGAGCGTGTCGATCTTGGGTGTGGCCATGAGTTCGGCATAGCCGGCGGGTTCGCCCTGCTGTTCCGGAGCCAGATCGAGCAGGCGGGCGAGGGTTCCCTCGAGGATCATCTGCCGCTCGGCCTCCGCTATCCGCGACGACCGGACCAGGAAGTAGGGGCAAGCCTCATAGGCGAATGGAGCGTTGGCGGCGACGAACAGGCGGTCGGCGCCGAGCGTACGCACCAGAAGCTCGATGCCACCGCTCTGTGGTGCCATGCCGGCATCGAGGAGAACGTTCGGGCAGTCGCGGGCGACGGCCATGGCCTCGGCGAGCGCCGCATAGCCCGAACCGCGCATCCAGCGCAGCGCCAGCTTCGCCCCGGTGGGAGCGAGGTTGCGCGCCACCTTGGCGAAGTCGCTTCTCTGGGCGAGACCGAGAAAGAGGGGGAGGTGCTGTGCCGATGCGTCTTGCGCTATGTGGCGAAGCGCAAGGTCGTCGAAGTCGCCGCCATGCCCCGGCCAATGGGGAAAGGCGGCGATGGCGCGGAACCCCTGCCCGCGCAGCGGACCGAGGTCGCCCTTGAATGCCATGGGGGCGGCGATCGCCATGGGAAGGAAGAAGGGTTCGGCGGAGGCGAGCCGGAGCGTCTGGGCGTTGCCCAAGCCTGCCTCGTATTGAAGCGCGGAAATCGATGCCACGAGCGCCCTGGTCGCGCCGCAGCGGCGAAGGCGCCGCTTCAGTTCGTCCGGCGAGATCCGCCGTCCCGTGGCGTTGTCGGCGCCGAAGAAGGAGCCGCCGTCCATGGGTCAGATCGAGGCGCCGGTCAGCGAGTGGATCGGCCGGCAGAGCACCTTGGCTTCGTGCAGCAGCATGGAGTTCATGCCGATCACGAGGTCCGAGGCCAGGATCGCCTCTGTGGGCGTGCCGGCGCCGGAGATCGCGATCCGTACCTTCGGGTGGCCGTGGAAACCATCGTACTTGCCGCCCGCATCACGCGGATGTGGGCGCACGACCACCAGGACCGGCTGTGTCTGCGTGTCGATTCCGGCGACGACCTCGCCGCGTTCGATGGCGCCGATCAAGCCTCGCAGGACCTCGACCTCGTCATACGGGGCGGGCCGGCCCGCCGCCGCCATTTCCCGGCCGCACTCGGAGGCGAACAGCAACACGTTGTCGCCGATCCCGGCACCCCAGAGAACACGGAGGCGGTTGGCCGCGGAGCAGTCGCGAAAGAAGCTCTCGGCGCGCAGGCGGTCCAGATGCAACTGACCCACTACGGAGACGGCGCGGGATCGTGCCCCGAGACCGATCACGGCGCGCCGGGCCTGCGCGCTGGGCACCAGAACCTGCTTGGGGAAGACGATGGCGCCGGAGCGGTCGGTGAAGCGGGCGGCCATGTTCCCCGACGTGTCGACGATGGCGCAGGTCGGAATGTCGAGCGCGTCCGCCGCTCGCCAGAGAGCGATGTCGTCGTCGTCGTCGATGTCGCTGGTCCCGGTGATGATCAGCTGGGGCCGCAGTTCGGTGAGGAGGGCGCGGAGCGACGCGTCCCGCGCGGTGCCAGAGACGGCCTTGGACCAGTCGCTCGCGGAGATGCCGGCGGCGGTGAAGGTCTCCAGCGCAAACGTCTTTCCCAAGACGATGTCACGCGGATTTGTCCCCAGTCGATATGCCAGAATCTGCAGGGGCAGCGGACAGATCGCCTGTTCCTCCAGCGCGGCGCGGGCGGCGACGATCATGTTCGCCGCGCCCGGATCGCGGGCGTAGTAGAGAATGTCTACGCCGCCCTTGTGGGCTTGCGGCAGCGGGGCCGCGTTCATGCCGCCCTCCTGTGGCCGAACTCGCGCAACCGCCCGAGATTGTCGTGAACCTTGAGGAACGCGTTCGCGACGTCGCGAAGATCGCTCTCCGTCATCGGTGGGCGCATCAGTTCGTGGATCATGATGCTGGCATTGGCGGCTTCGGCATTGGGACAAAGGCCGGCGCCGTAGTCCTGCTTGCCTTCATAGAGCGGACAGCGGAACGGGCACTGGGCCCGGCCATAGGCGATCTGGCTCTGGAACATCGGCTGCAGGTAGATCGGCTTCACGTAGCCCGCGCGCACCAGCACGCCTTCGCCCTCGCGGCCCTCGGTCAGCGGCAGCTCGGCCTTGATCGCCTCGACATAGAGGTCGCGGGAGACGTCGGTCTTGCTCGCATCGTGGCGCAGCGTGTGGGTGTAGTAGACGTGGCGGTCGCCTTCGCGCTCCTTCGGCAGCAGCAGTTCCGGAATGCCGGCGAGCTTGCTCTCGAGGTACTTCACGTTGTTCCGCCGCTCTTCGACCAGACCGGCGCCCTTCACCAGCTGGCAGCGGCCGATGGCGGCCTCGATCTCTCCCATACGGAAGTTGAAGCCCAACATGTTGGTGAGGTCGGATACGCCTTTTGCCGCGACCACGGCCTCGGCGTGATTGCGGATCAGCGACACCTTCTCAGCCAGTCTCGGGTCGTTGGTGGTGACGACCCCGCCTTCGCCGGTATGGATGTGCTTGTGATAGTTCAGGCTGAACACCCCCATATGGCCGAGGGTTCCGACCATGCGTCCCCTGTACTTGCCGTATGGGATCTGGGCGCAGTCCTCGATCACGATCAGGTTGTGCTGGCGCGCCAAGTCCATGATCGGGTCCATGTCTGCGGCCTGGCCGAAGATATGGACGACGATGATCGCTTTGGTACGCGGCGTGATGCGCTCGGCGATGCTCTGGGGCGATAGGCACCAGGTCTCGGGGTCTATGTCGGCGAAAACCGGGACGGCGTTGAAGACCAGGGGTGCGGTGGCCGACACGGTGATGGAATAGGGAGTGACGATGACCTCGTCCCCCGGCCCGACGCCGGCCGCGCCGATCGCGCAATGCAGGCCGCTGGAGGCGGAGTTGACGGCGAGCGCATGGTGCGCGCCCATGGCCGCGGCCCATTCCGCCTCGAAGGCGCGAACTTCCGGACCGCCCATGAAATCCTCGTGATGGGCGCCGAGATAGCGCGACAGCACGCCGGTCTCCATCACCCGGTTGACGGCGGCCTTTTCCTCCTGGCCGATGGTGCGGTAGGCGGGGAAGGGTTTGGTCCGGACCTTGGGTCCGCCGAGCAGTGCCAGTTCGCTCATCCGCGCGTCTCCACTAGCCGCAGGCCGGCGCGGCGCATCGCCTCGCACAGCCGCTGCGCACCGAGGGCCGTCCTGCCGGTGGAGGCCGGCGGCATTCCCCTCAGCGCGTCGCGCACAGCATCCACACCAAAACGTAAAGATTGGTGAAGACCGGTAACCATGTCGACGGAATGTCCCAGGCGACGAAAGCCGGGGAAGCGGGGGTCTTGCTCCGGCCGTCGCTCGCGGATGACGAAGCCGCGCTCCTCGATATCGACGACCGCGTGCTCGGCCACGATCCTGAGCTCGAACAGGGCGAAATCCCTTCCGTCGCCGGCCATCACCTGCACCGGCAGCCCGTCCGCGGTCCGCAGAACGGCGCTTACGGTGGGATCGTCCGCGCTCCGGTCGATCCTGGCCTGCAGGACGTGCTCGAGGGTGAGGGGGCCGAGCAGCATCTGGGCGAGGTCCACCCAATGGCTGCCGTTGTTGAGGACGCCGCCGGTATAGGCGCCCGCGACCGCCCGGACGGCGCCGATCTCGCCCTCGGCTATGCGGTTCTTGAGGCGCGCCATGGCCGGATCGAATCTGCGAATGTGGTTCACCGCCAGGACCTTGTCGGCGGCTTCGAAGCCCGCCACCAACGCCTCGGCATCGGCGAGATCGGAGGCGATCGGCTTCTCGCAGAACACGGCCTTGACTTCGGAGGCCAGCAGCGCCCCTAGGTCGGCGGCATGCGCGAGGGTCGGCGTGCAGAGGCTGACGACCTGGATGCCGGGATGCGCGACGAGCATCTCCGCGACCGTCGGGTAGCCGTTCGGAACCTGCCAGCGTGTCTGAAAGGCGGTCCGGCGGGCGACATCGGGTTCCACA
>VFQQ010000374.1_pt1 | contig 95068 bp, 78 predicted proteins | sample 3512341 | NCBI WGS metagenome assembly VFQQ01 (sample SAMN10412373, study PRJNA504923) | tailings metagenome | isolation source: Relicate 2 Philex TSF1 revegetated site | place: Philippines: Tuba, Benguet | collected 2017-08-29 | reverse complement strand
GACCTCGCCCCGCTCCCCTGCCCTCTCCTCTCCGTCACACCACTGGATCCGGTCGCCATGCCGCTCTTCCGTCTGGCCATCGCCACCGCCCCCTTCCAGCTGCCGGTCAAGCAGGCGATCGACATCGTCGGCCAGCTCGGCGTGGAGGGGATCCAGCTCGACGCCCGCTCGGAGCTGAAGCCCTCCGAGATGGGGGAGACCGCCCGCAAGCAGCTCCGGCATTACCTCGCCGAGCGAAGCCTGACCCTCGGCTCGCTGGCGATCTCGCTGAACCGGCCGCTTTATGAGCGGGAGAAGCTCGACCTCCGGATCGAGCGGGTCCGGGAGGCGATGGTCCTCGCCTCGCAGCTCAAGGTCCCGACGCTCGTCCTGCGGGCCGGGCAGATTCCGATCGAAGCCGATTCGTCCGACCGGGGCCGGCTGATCGACGTCCTGGGGGATCTGGCGGCGTTCGGGAATCACCTGGGGGTCGTGCCGACGATTACCCCTTCCGACGACGCGGTCGAGACGCTACGGGATCTGACCCGGGCGATCACGACGGGGCCCATCGCTATCGACTTCGATCCGGCCGGGTTCGTGATGGCCCGCCGCAGGCCGATCGACGCCCTGCGGGACCTGTACGACGTCGTTCATCACATCCAGGTCCGGGACGGCCGGCGGGATGTGGACGGGGTCGGAGTCGAGACCGTCGTTGGCCAGGGGGAAGTCCCCTGGATCGAGCTCCTGGCGACGACCGCCGAAATGAACTACCGGGGCTGGCTCACGATCCGCCGGACGCTCGGGGACGATCGCCCCGGCGACTGCGGCCGGGCGGCGAAGTTCCTCCGCGGACTGGCCCTCCGCGGGTTCTGAGCCGGCATCGCCTTTCTCAAACTGAAAACTGACGACTGTCAAAAACAAAACGACCCCCGGGAGGTCCCGGGGGTCGTCTGGTTCACGTCACTGCACTCGTCGCCGATCACTCGGCAGCTCTTGTTGTAACGGAGCCTTTCGGAGTCGTTCGACGCTCGTCCGAGCTCAAGCGGTTCCTTCAGGTTCCGCGGTCTCGTGGCACTCAGGCCTTAGAACTAGCGAACCATACCGAAGAGGTTCGACAGGCTCTTGCGGCTGGAGAGCTGGTTCTGCGAGGGCTTCGGCGAGTAAGCCTTCGGCTGTTCCGTCGGAGGAGCCGGGGCCGGAGCCGGAGCGGCACCTTCGACCGGAGCGGCGTGCTGGGTCGGCACAGGAGCCGGTCCGCAGCCCGTCGGGCCGCAGCCCGTGTTGCTGCAGGCCAGATCGCAGGTGTCGCAGCAGCCGTCGATCACGTCGTATCCGCAGAGACGGAGAGCCTGCTCGGCTTCCTTCCGGACGCCGCGATCGCAGTCAGCGAGGGCGTTCGTGAGGGCGGCGGTCAGGCACGGGCTGCAGCAGCAGCCGTTCTTGCGGATCTGGTCGCCGATTTCATCGGCAGCCTTTTCGCGGACGCGTTCATCCGCGTCGTTGAGGGCGTAGATGAAGGCCGACATGATTTCCGGGTTGCAGACGCAGTCATACTTGTCGCCGAGCTTGTGGATCGCCTTGGCGCGGTCCTTGGCGTAGCAGGCCGTCTGCGACTTGTAGATCAGCTCGGCGATTTCGCACGAGTTGTCCTCGCAGCAGACCGGAACGCAAGGATCGTCGCAGGCCGGAGCACAGCCCGAGTCGCAGCAGCCGGTCTTGCAGTGGCCGAACAGCTTGCCGCCGCACAGCTTGCCGCCGAACAGGCCGCACTTCTTGTGACCGAACAGGCCGCAACCCTTGGTCGGGCAGCAGCTGTTCGCGTCGCAAGGAGCCGCACAGCTCGGATCGCAGGGAGCCGCACAGCCGGGATCGCTCACGCAGGCGTTCCCGTTGCCGCAGGGAGCGGCGCAGCCGTTGTTGTTGTTGACGCAGCCGTTTCCAGCGCCGGCTCCGCAAGGAGCGGCACAGGCCGGAGCGGTCGTGCAGCCGTTGCCGGCACCGCACGGAGCGGCACAGGCGGCAGCGCCCGGAGCACAGGCTCCGGCTCCGCCGTTGACGCACGCACCGCCGTTGTTGCAGGCGTCACCCGTCGCACAGGCGGTCGGGCCGCAGCTGTTCGACGGAGCGCACGAGTTGCAGCACTCCATCGGCTTCGCGCAGGTCCGCTGGTAGTTGTAGACGTTGCGGTGGCACGGCTTGACGATGGTCGGCTTGCAGCAGGTCGGCTGGCTCGTCGGCGCACAATCGCAGCACTTCGACGCCCCACAACCGCCAAGCCGATGGCCGAACAGGCCGGCGTGGGCATAGCTGCCCAGACCCAGCACTGCGGCCAACGCAGCGATAGTACGGATGGACTTCATAGCGTAGTGTCTCCTTCCCTTGGGACTACACAGGGCCGTCGTCGCGCCGCGGTCGCGGGATGAAATTCGTCCGGCGGCGGTTGGCGAGAGAACCTCTCTCGCGTGAATCCTTTGACGGCAACTCTAAGTGAGTGGTGAACCGACCGTCCGCCTCGTGGTCGAGCACGAGAGGACGGCTGTGGTTTGCATCGACAGCGCGGAAAAGACCCCTTGAGACCGCCACTTCCCGAATTTCCCGGCTTTCCGTCCCTGCCTACTGTCCGATTTTTCCGGCTGTGCCGGCTGGGAAAGCTGCCCCCGATCGTGCGGCCGCGCTCCGGCCCGAAACGGTCCCGGAAGTCACACACTGGTCAACCTGGGGAGGCCGCGGCCTCTGCGTGCGAAGAGTCGCAACGTCCCTTTCGTAGCATGTTTGTTGGCGCGCGCCTGTCCGGTCGCAAAATGTTTTCCGGCGAAAACTGCGTGTGACAGGTCGTTCCGAACGCGGCAACCGGGCCTGCTGCGAAACGCCCGCGGGGCCGGCGAACGTCCGGAACGGCCACTCTTCGCGTTGGATGCCGCGGGGGTGAATCGGATGCGGGCAGCGCTGAAGGTTTTCCTTCGCGACTCCCCGGCAGGCAGCGCGGCAGCACGGGGGCGGCCGACGTTTCCAGGCGACAGGCGGGGGGCGAGAGACTACGCTCGCGGTCTTCGCCGCGAGACCGCTCTGTTCCATGACCGACCCTGCTCCCTCCCCCGTGCTTCGTTCTTCCGCTTCCGGCCCTGTCCTGCCGGCGACGGATGCCGAGCGGCTGCGCGAGCAGTACTCCGAGATTGCGACCCTCGCCGGTGGGCTCGCCCACGAGATCCGGAATCCCCTCTCGACGATCCGGATGAACCTCGACCTGCTGTTTGAAGACGCGGTCGAGTCGGAGGACCCCAAGACCCGCCGCATGCTCCGCAAGCTGGAGACGATCCGCCGCGAGTGCTCGCACCTCGAGGGACTGCTGAACGCCTTCCTGCAGTTTGCCCGGGCCGGCGAGATGCAGCGGCAGCGGTGCGACCTGAGCCGGGTCGTCGAGGCGTTCATCGAGTTCTACCGGCCCGAAGCGGACAAGTACGGAATCGAGCTCCAGCCGCACCTGGCGGCCGACCTGCCGCCGGTCGAGATCGATGAGAACCTGATCCGGCAGCTCCTGATGAACCTGACCCGTAACGCCCAGCAGGCGATCCCCCCCGGCGGCGGAGGGACCATCGCCTTCCAGACCTACAGCCGCGACGCCCAGGTGATTCTCGAGATCATCGACACGGGGGTCGGGATCCCCGCGGCCGCGCGCGAAAAGCTGTTCCAGATCTTCTTCTCGACCAAGGCGACCGGCACGGGGCTCGGCCTCCCGACGGTCCGGAAGATCGTCGAAGCCCACCAGGGAACGGTCCAATGCGACAGCGAGCCGGGGAAAGGGACCCGGTTCACGATTACGCTTCCCGCGTGCGGCTCCGAAGCGGCGGTCGGCAGCACTGGAAGCTGAACGCGGCCGGGACGGAATCCTTCCCCGAGCGTCGTCCCGTCACATCGGACCGTCGTCGGGATGGGATGTGGAGACCGCCGTCAGGACTCGATTCCGCCAGAGCGTCTCGCTTCCTTCGACCCAGGGATATTCCGCCAGGAAGTTGTCCCAGTCGACCTCCAGGGATTCGATGTCGGACAACGTCACGGCGCGTCCTTTCCACGACGGGTCCGAGAGTTCCAGGCGCTGCTGGAGCATCGTCCAGGAAAGAGGGAACCTGCGAGCGATCAGGGCGGCATCGTACAGGTCCTTCCCCTGCGGATACTGGTCAGCCAGCAGCCATTGGATCTTCCAGACGAGCGAGACCTCCGGGCTGGCGGTCAACAGAGAGACTTGCGAGCCGTCGAGCAGCGAGACTGTGGCCGCCACGGCTCCCTCTTCGGGGAGCGGGTCACTGAAGACGACGTCGATCTGCAGCGTTCCCGGCGGTAGCCCCTCTGCCTGCCAGGGGACGACGAACCGCCTTCCAGGAGCCCTCTCGTAGTTCCAGATGACGTCGGATCGGATCTCGCGGGGCAGCAGCCGGAGTCCTTCGTCGAAGTCCGCATCGAGGATCGTCTCGACGACTGATTCGAGGAAGCGGTCTCCGGCAGAGCTGTCGAGCCTCAACGTGGAAGGAACAACGACGAAGTCGACGTCGCCCGGTTCCCGAGCCTCCTCCGGAAACCAGGATTTCATCAGCACGCTTCCCCGCAGGACGAGATGCTGCCGAAGGAGAGGGTGTTCGGCGAAACTGCGAAGCAGCCCGGCCGACACGGATCGCCGCGCGCGATGCCATCGTTCCGCAAGCCCGCTGTCCGCGAACGTCGGATCGCCATGGCGATAAGCATGCAGGACATGCAGCAGCGCGGGGTCGAAAAGTCTGGGCTGATTCAGCGATCCCGCCCCGGCGTCGACCCGGAACGTATTGGGGAAGTCGGTACGACCGCGTCCCAGGAAACCTCGAGACGCACTCCCTCCCTTGGCGATATTCGCCACGAAACGCGTCAACTCGACTGATGGGATCTCCGCTTCCGACGCCGCGGCATTCTCCCCACCCGAGAACCAGTCCCCGAGCTTTCTCCACCATCCGTTTCGCTTTTCCGTCATGACGCCTCTCCCCCGTCCGGCAGCCAGCCGGCATCGAGTGCTTCCCGGCTGTCGTAGATCACATACTCCGATTCGATATCAAGAATCCGATGACTGGCCCGGCGAAGCGACTCGACCAGAAGGCCGAGCCCCGACGCCGCCGTCGCTCGGCCGCACCTGCGGAATCGCTGCGTGACGAAGCGTTCGCTCTGCCCGTCTGGCCGACGACGAAAGGCGTTCCGGGAGAGATGTCCCCCGTGCGTCCGGACGAGACTCGTCAGCGCCCCCAGGTCGCTTCCCTCGGGGAGCAACAGTTTGACGTGGTGCTCGAAGTAGCGGCTCGCCTCGGCGGCGGACCACTCGGCATCGGCTTGGGGAACTCCCGCGAGATGCGGCTCGCATTCGATCTTGGCGCGGACGGGGTTCAGGCCAAGCTCCCGCAGCCGTTCCATTCGATCCGCGCAGCGGGACTGCTCCTCGACCAGAGCTCCTCGACCACGCCAGCTGACCATCGGCTGGGACAGGGTCTCCCCCGCCGCCAGTTCGATCCAGGTACACTTCGCGGCATTCCGGACCGCCCAATCCTGCAGACTCCTCCACTGCTCTGGTAAGACGGGAGCCACTGTGACATGCGTTTCGAGTTCGCCGACGAACGCCATCCTAAAGGCTCTCCGATCATTCGGCCTCTGGCCCCCGGCCCCATAGGGGCAGCCCCGTCATTCAGGACACGAAGACCTGGGGCAAGGTGAGCGTGCGTTCGCCGGATTTTTCTACCGGAGCGGCTGTCGAGCTCCACCCGACTTGGAGATTCTGCCTGAGCCAAGGGGTTCCGGGCAATTCCGCACACCGGGATCTCGACGATGGCGGGAAACTCTCTTCTGCTCCACAATGCCGCCGCTTGTCGGTTCCCCCTTCTCTGAGGTCTGCATGTCCCGGAATGCGCGGCTGGGTCTGGTGCTGTTTGCGATCTACCTCGCCCTGTACGGCGGGTTCGTGTTTCTGAACGCCTTCAACCCGAAGGCGATGGAGTGGACGCCGCTCGGCGGGATCAACCTGGCGATCCTGTACGGCTTCGCCCTGATCATCGCCGCCCTCTTGATGGCCCTTCTGTACGGGGTGCTGGCGGTCGATGAAGCCCCCCCGACGCTCCAGGGTTCCGCTCCCCTCTCCGGCCGGGAAGGAGCGGCGAAGTGATCTACGAACCGAGTTTCGTGACGGTCGCCATCTTCGGGCTGTTCGTCGCGTTCACGCTGGGACTGAGCTTCTACCTCGGGGGGAAGGCCAAGTCCGCCCAAGGGTACTTTGCGGCGCACGGGCAGATCCCGTGGTTCGTGAACGGGATCGCGTTCGCCGGGGACTACCTGTCGGCGGCGTCGTTCCTCGGCATCTGCGGGATGATCGCCTTCTTCGGCTACGACGGCTTCCTGTACTCGATCGGATATCTGGCGGGGTGGATCGTCGCCCTGTTCGTGATCGCCGAGCCGATGAAGGCCCTCGGCAAATTCACGTTCGCCGATGCCCTCGACGCCAAGTTCCACTCCCGGGGGATCAAGCTGGCGGCCGGGATCAGCACGCTCGTCGTGAGCCTGTTTTATCTCATCCCGCAGATGGTCGGGGCGGGGGTCCTGATTCAGCCGCTGTTCGGGTTCGAGCCGTGGGTCGGGGTGGTCCTCGTCGGGACGGTCGTGATCCTGATCGTCGTCACCGCCGGGATGGTTTCCACCACCTGGGTCCAGTTCCTCAAGGGCTCGCTGCTGGTCTTCTTCAGCCTGATCCTGACGGTGATGATTCTGAATCGCGGCCTCGAGGTCAAAGCGGGCGGAAACGACGGCCACACGTTCCGGACCGTCGGCCCGGTGGCCGCAGCGGAGCTCCCCAAGGCGATCCTCGGAGCGGATGGCGCTCCCGAAACGATCGTTGAAGAAGAGGAGGGCTGGAAAGGCCGCCCCTATCTCCGCACGAAGGATGCAGCCGGGGCGGTCACGGTCTGGTCCCGAACTCAGAACGAGGCGGGTCTCGTGACGTTGCGAGAGTCGCAAACCCAGGCGAAGACCTCCGAGGGGAAGCTGATCGTCAACGGGAAGCCGAAGGGGACAAAACGCGGCGAGCCGGAGCTGCGCCCGGTTGGCCACGTCAGCCAGCTCCCCGGCGGCGTGACCAAGACGGGCCCCCTCTCCCCCGCGGGCTACTTCGCGACACTCCAGCAAAGCGAAGTCGTCCTGTGGCGGGAAGACCCGCAGCCGGTCAAGCAGGCGGACGGGAGCGTGGTGACGATCTACAACCAGAAGTTGACCCCCGGCAGCGAAGTCCTCCGTCCGGGCGAGACCGCCGCCTTCAAGGGGATCCGCAGCCCGCTGCTCAAGGACAAGGTCAACTTCCTGTCGCTGATGCTGGCCCTCTTCTGCGGGACGGCGTCGCTGCCGCACATCCTGATCCGGTACTACACGGTCAAGGACGCCGCGGCGGCCCGCAAGAGCACGATCGTGGGGATTGCCAGCATCGGGGCGTTTTACGTCCTGACGCTGTACCTGGGCCTCGGCGCGATGACCAGCGGGGCTCTCGACGTCACGAACTCGAACATGGCGGCGCCGCTGCTGGCCCGGAGCATGAGCCAGTGGCTGTTTGCCACGATCTCCGGCATCGCCTTCACGACGGTCCTGGGGACCGTGAGCGGCCTGATTCTGGCGGCCGCCGGGGCGGTGACGCACGACCTTGTCGGGCACGTCTTCCGGATCGAGCTCGACGACTCGGAGAAGGTCCGCCTGGCGAAGATCTCCTCGGTCGTGATCGGGGCGATCGCAATCGTCCTCGGGATCGTGTTCATGAAGATGAACGTGACGTATCTCGTCGGCTGGGCGTTCAGCGTTGCCGCGTCGGCGAATCTCCCGTCACTCGTGATGATCCTCTTCTGGCGCGGAGTGACCCGCCAGGGGGTCATCGCAGCGGTCACGGTCGGGATGACGAGCTCGCTCGCCTGGATCCTGCTGAGCGCCGACACCTATAAGGAGATCTACAAGCTGAACCCCGCCGACTCGCCGGTGCCGTTCAGCCAGCCCGGGATCGTCACCATCCCGCTCGGGTTCCTGACGCTGATCGTCGTGTCGCTGCTGACGCGGCCGCGGACCGGCGAGGCCGCTGCCCGGAACGACTGAGACCCACTCGGGCTTCCGGACGGCCTGCGGGTCGCCCGGAAGCCGCGAGGCAAAAAAGAAAGCCGGCACGCCATGCGTGCCGGCTTTCCTGTTTCTCGCCCTTGGCCGATTCGTCAGGCGTTACAGGTCATCCCCGCCGCCGCCGCCGAAGTCGCCGCTCTCCTCTTCGAACTCTTCTTCTTCATCGTCGTCGAAGTCGTCGTCCTCGTCATCGAAGTCGTCGTCGTCTTCGAACTCCTCTTCGTCCTCGAATTCCTCTTCGTCTTCGAACTCTTCGTCTTCGAATTCTTCTTCGTCGTCGTCGAATTCTTCTTCATCGTCTTCGAAGTCGTCGCCTTCGTCGTCGGCGAACTCTTCGCCTTCCTCGGCGAACTCTTCTTCAGCGAGACGGACATCCAGACCGGACTCGCCTCCCGGAAGACGTTCGTCTGCTTCGACGCCGAACAGGCCCGCCACGGCGGCGGACTGTCGAAACCGTTCCGAAATCGGCTTGGTCTGGGTCAACATGCTGAGAAACCTCGGATGGCTCGCGGTGGCGGGAGCTCTCTGACCAACTCCCTGAAAACAAATAGGTTGCCGCGTTGGTTATAGGATGGTTTTCGCCTTGTCAAGCGGCCTCGCGCATTCCGGCGGGCCAACTTCGGACGCCGGGACGCCAAACGCCGCGAAAGCGAGAGACTTCTCCTGCTTTCACGCCGCCGGACGCTGGTGAAAAGCCCGAAAGATCGGGACGCCCACCCTGCTCGGGCGACGGACTGATCGGAACGGATCCTCGCGAGGCGTGAGCGGATTTCCACGGCCGCGCGGCATTTTCGGAAGTTCCGCGGCCGGACCGATTCGATCCGTCCGGTGCAGGAGGAATTGCGGCCGGAAGCTCGATCAAAAACTTCCTGCGCCACCCCTTCATGCGGCCTTCGCAAAGTTCGTCCCGCCGGACCAGGGGAGAAATTTTCTACAGCTGGGCGCTCTCGCTCCGGAGCTCGTGCCGCGCCGACGTCCGGAGCATGACCGAGGCGCCGAACACCTCTTCGAACAGCGTCCGCCCCTGCTTGATCGCGAGCTGCTCGACGCTGAGGTCCTCGAGATGCGGGGCGACGATCACGAACGTGTTCCGCTGCCGCGAGACGGTGATCTCGGTCACCCGGCCGCTGCGGGAGGCGTCGAGAGCGATGGCGATCCGCAGGAGGGCCGCCATCTTCGAGACCGCGACGCGGCTGTCCCGGTCGAGCGAGGTGAAGACGGGGTGCGTCGGCTTGGGCGATGCGCGGCGGTGATAGCGGGCGACGAGCGCCACCAGCGTCTCGTCGTGCGCCGAGAGCCCGAACAACTCGCTGTTCATGATGAGATACATCGAGTGCTTGTGAGCGCTGTTGTTGCTCACGAACATCCCGATCTCGTGCAGGAGCGCCGCCAGGTACAGCAGGATCTCGAACCGGGGGTCGAGGCCATGCTCGGCTTTCAGGAGCTCGAACAGCCGGCGGCTCAGCTCCGCGACGTGGCGGGCGTGGTCCTCATCGAAATGGTACTTCCGACCCAGCTCGATCGCCGACCGAAACACCTGGGCCCGGAAATCCTCGGTCCACCGGCCGCCGAGAGCGATCTCCCGGACGAGCCCGTCCCGGAGATTCGCCCCGCTGACCCGGATCTGGTCCGCGTTCAGGATCCGGGCGAGCTCAAGAAACGTCAGCAGCGCGGGACCGGCGGTCTCCGCTTCCGGAAACGTGAGCTTGTACCGGCGGACGATCGCGTCCTCGGGGAGGAGGATGAACTTGTTCACGAACTCGGAGAGCTCTTCGACCGTGATGAGCGGCATCAGGTCGGGGTCCCATTCCCCGAGGAGTTCGCGGGCGACGAACCGCATGTCCCCGCCGAGGGCGACCATCTGCAGCTTGTCCCCCCCCGAGGGGATGTGCTCCGGGACGCTTTCGAGCTGCCGCAGGATCTCCCCTTCCATGATCTCGCGGAACTTCGTCTGCGGAGCCCGCAGCGTCTGGAGCTGCTGGCGGAGCCGCAGGGCCCCCAGGCGGTAGGAGTGGGAGTAGGCAACGTTCCCCGAATCGACGACGAGCAGGTCGGTGCTCCCCCCGCCGACTTCGGAGATGATCAGCCGCCCTTCCTCGAGCGACGGGTCGTTTTCGATCCAGGGGCGGATACTGCTGTAGGTGATCCGCTGGACTTCCGACTCGTCGAGGACCTCCACGGTCCAGCCGGTCGCCATGTAGATCCGGTCGGTGAAGGCGAGCTGGTTGATCGCTTCCCGGACGGCGCTCGTCGCCACGACCCGGACCTGGTCGGCCCGGGTGATCTGGTATTCCTCGAGCTTGCTCCGGTAGGAGCGGAGCACGCGGACGCACTCCTCGATCGTCGACTTCGAGATCTCCCCCTTCGTGAACGTGTCCTTGCCGAGCCGGACCCCCTGCGAAAGGGATTCGAGCATCCGGACCGTCCCTCCGCCGCCGATTTCGGCGATCGCCATCCGGATCGAACTCGTCCCGACGTCGATCACGCCGACATGCCGGAGCGGAGCCGGATGAGGGATTCCGGCCGGAGTCGAGGCGACCGGCGGCGTCAGCGGCTTGGGATCGTTCATGGGAGAGAAGCGAAAGGCTGGAGGCGGACGGGCGACAGATCGCGAGACGGAGGAGGCTTCGCGTCAGGCTCGGCCGATCGTGTGCTCCGCCCAGGCGGCCGCACCGATGACGCCGGCTTCGTCGAGGAGCTTCGCCGCCACGACATTGAACCCCCGGCGGAAGGCGGGCATGACCCGCTTTCTGGCCATCTTGCGGACGTGGTCCACGAAGATCTCGGGCATCGCCTCCACGAGTCCCCCCCCCATCACAATGACGTCGGGCGAGAGGACGTTGATGATCCCCGCCAGGGCGGTCCCGATGTGCTTGGCCGCCTCGTAGGCGATCTCCTCGACCGCGTGGTCCCCTTCCTTGATCGCTTCGGCGATCGCCCCGCTCCGGATGCTCGCCAGATCGACTCCGGCATCCTTCATCAGGTGCGGCGCGTCACCGCGGGCGGCGGCGCGGGCCGATTCGGCCGCGATCGCCATCCGGCTGCCGACCGACTCGAGGCAGCCCCGCTGCCCGCACCCGCAGAGCGGGCCGTCCGCCACGACCTGGACGTGTCCGACTTCGAAGCAGGAGCTGTTTGATCCTCGAAAAATCTCACCGTTGTAAATGCAGCCCCCGCCGATCCCGGTCCCGGGAAAGAGGCCGATGCAGCAGCGGCTCCCCTGCCCCGCTCCGAACCGGTACTCGCCGTAGACCCCGGCGTCGACGTCGTTGATGACCGCGACCGGGCATTTGAACTCCGCCTCGAGCCGCTTGCGGACGTTGACGTCGTCCCAGGCGAGGTTCGGCGGGTTGAGCAGGATCCCCTTGTCCATGTCGACGACGCCGGGGCAGCCGATCCCGATCCCGGCGATCCGGTCGGGGGTCACCTTGCCGTCCTGGAGCGCGACCCGGATGGCGTCGACGACCCGGTCGAGCCCGGAGTTCGAGTCGGACGACTTCGTCTTGCGGCGTTCCCGCCCGAGCACCTTGAAGCTGGGGTCGAACACCTCCGCCAGCATCTTCGTTCCACCCAGGTCGAATCCCACCCAGCAATCCGGCATTGTCTCGTCCTTGTACACGTGTTCGTCGGTGCAACCGAAGTATCAAGGGACCGGGGAGAAGTAGCAAACGACCGGGACCGGTTCGCGTATCGAGAGGAAGAGGGATTTTCGCAGTCGGTTCTTCACAATCGCGTGACCGGTTTTCGGTGAATCCTTCCCCCAGTGGAACGAACTTGGCGTAGAGGTCCTCGGGAGTCACACTGCGGCCCGGCCTCCCGGCACCGGGCGAAGGCCTATGGGGTAAAGGGCTCATGGAAGGCGAAACGACAACGACAGTGACGTCCGAATCCCGCTTCGGCTGGCGGCTCCCCTGCGTGGTCCTGGCGATCGCCCTCCTGTGCGACGTGACCTTGTACCGCGGCTATGGCTTCGGTGGTCTCGCGGCGCTCTTCGCCGGCCTCCCCCTGCTGATGATGGCGGGCCGCTTCCGTCCGGAGCGGTGGTCGGATCTGGTGGTCGTCGGGGGGATGCTGCTCGTCGCGGCGGCCCGGATGGCGTGGAACGGAAACCTGCTTCTCGCCGCCGTCGGAGCGGCGATCGTCGTCGCCTGGGCGATGGTTCTCTCCGGGCTGCGGCCGTACCTCCCGGATCTCCTGGGGTTCGTGCTCCATCTGCCGATCGCCGGGATGCTGGAACTGGCCAAGCCCCGCGAATGGCGGACGGGACGGGGAGTCAAATCGCCGGAGGGAGGCCTGCTGAGCGTGACGCTGCCGCTCGTCGCCCTCGGCTGCTTTGCCGGCCTCTTTACGCTCGCCAATCCGAACCTGCGGGAGTTCGTGGCGGCCCGGCTGACGCAGGTGAGCGACTGGCTCGGCGCCTGGTTCCGCAACATCCAGATCCTCGAGATCTGGTTCTGGGCCGGCGTGATCTGGCTGGCGACCGGTGCCCTCCGCCCACTCGCCAAGGGGCGACTCCTCGAAACCTTCTTCGAGGGAGCCCCTCCGCCGCAGGACGGCGGGCCGAGGACCGACCTGTACCCCGCCTACCGAAACACGCTGTCGGCGCTCGTCGCCCTGTTCGCGGTCTACCTCGTGTTCGAATTCCGGACCCTCTGGTTCCGCGAGTTCCCGAAAGGGTTTCACTACTCGGGGTATGCCCATGAAGGGGCGTTCTGGCTGACGGTCGCGCTGGCCCTCGCGACGCTGATCCTCTCGCTGATGTTCCGCGGCCGGCTGCTCGACGATCCGCGGACCGGCCGGCTCCAGCGGCTGGCCCAGGTCTGGTCCGTGCAGAACTTTCTGCTGGCGGTCACCGCCTATCACCGGCTGACGATCTACATCGGGTTCAACGGGATGACCTGGATGCGGTTCGTCGGCTTTTACGGCATCACGGCGGTCGTCCTGGGGCTGATCCTCGTCCTGGTGAAGATCGCCCGGCGGGAGAGCTTTCCGTGGCTGGTGCAGCGGCAGCTCTGGGTGCTGGGATTCGTGGTCTTTGCCTTTGCCGTGACCCCCGTGGACGGGCTGGCGATGCGGTACAACACCCGCCGCATCCTCACCGGCGATCCCGCCCCCTCGGTCCAGATCAGCGTCCACGCGATCGATGCCGAAGGACTCGCCGCAATCGTCCCACTCCTCGAGGCGGAGAACACCCTGATTCGCGAAGGGGTCAGGGCGCGGCTGGCGCGGGCCTGGACGGAGCTGAACGCACACGAAACCTGGCGGGCCGAGAAGGGATGGACCACCTGGCAGGGGGCCGAAGTGGAACTCCACCGGCGGCTGGAAGGGGTTCGCGACCGGTTCCGGGATTTCGAGGGGACAGACAGCCAGGGGACGGCGTGGGAGGCGTTTCGGCAGTACGCCTATCAGTGGTACTGAGCGGGCCAGTCAGCAGCCAGGAGCCGGCCCTATCGGGCAGCCCGCCTGAAACGGAACGGCGAACGGACGGTTCCCCGGGGACGCTGTGGCAGAGCCTTAGCCGCCATCGACCCGGATCACGACAGCGGATTGAGCGAAGTCATGGCGTCGCTGCTCCGCCCACTCTACCAAGGCGTGCGCGGCAAAGGTCGGCCCCTCCCCGACGACAGCAAGAACCTCCTCCTCACTCCCGTTGGCGAACAGACGGAAGTCGGCCATCACCAGAAGATCCCCCGGCAACAACTCCCATGCCTCGGAGAGTTCGACCGGCTCTCCCGCGATCCCCGGCACGGTTGAGACAACTCGAGTGGTGACGGCGAATCGATCGTCCCCCGTGCGAAGGACGACAACGTGCGGGGCCGTCTCGGCCACACAACGGCCGGAACGAAACAGCTTCACCTGCTGAGAACCGAGCCACGCGGCGGTTGCCCGACCGTCAGCGACGACGAGGGCGAGGTAAGTCGCAGAGAACGCGGGGGAATCCAGATCCAGATTCGTCGTAGGAAAGTGACGCCGCATCATCGCATCGACGTGGTCTCCCGCCAGACGCATCCGCTCGGGGAACGGACCGTCCCCCTCGTTCAGCGATTCCGCGAGCGATTTCTTGACGAGGTCGATGACCGGTTGAAAGCCCCCGCTGAAAGCCGCGTCGCTTCCATCGGCGAGCACGATCAGAGCCTCGCCGCCGGGAAGGCGGGCCAACAACGTGCGATTCCTGATCGCCCGCTCGCAGTCCGTGAACTCGTCGACAACGAGTGACATCAGACGATTCCCGTCCAAAGATGGCGGCCCCTCACGGCAACAAGGGGAAACTCAGTGGCGGCACTCCGAGACGCCAGCGACCACTTCCTCGCTGACGCGTTCAGAGCCGTCCGCTGCGAAGTACGCCGTAGATCAGCCACACACCAAGAAATCCCGACAGGATGAACACCGGCACCGAGATCCAGGTCGACGAGCTCCCCTCCCGGAAGACGAGGGCCGACGAGAGGATCAGCGAGGCGACGATCACCGCGATGACCACCCGGTTGCTCGACCGGTCGAACTCGTTGATGAGCCGGTCGAGGCCGCGGTGTTCGAACTGGATCCGCAGGTCGTCCCGCCCCAGCTTGTCGAGCACCCGGCTCGCCGACAGCGGCAGGTCGTGCGCCGCCGACAGGAGCGAACGGACATCGTCGACCGCCCGCTCGAACATCCGCTTCGGTTCGTATCGCCGCCGGACCACCTTCTCGATGAACGGGGCGAGCTCCGCCGCGAGGTTGAACTGGGGATCGAGCGCCCGCCCGACCCCTTCCAGGGTGACGATCGCCCGGACGAGAAGCATCAGGTCCCCGGGGCAACGGAGCCCGTGGCTCGACAGCATCCGGACGAACTCGCCGAGGAGCCGCCCGATCTTGATCTGCTCGAGCGGCAGGCCGTAGAAGCCGTCGACGAAGTCCTTGACGTCGGCGGTCAGCATCGACTGGTCGACCGGCCGGGATGGCTGGCAGAGGGCCTGGACGGTCGACACGGTCCGGCGGACGTCGTGCCGGACGATCGCCAGCAGGAGGTCGACCATCTCTTCCCGCTTCGACTCGTCGAGCGATCCGACCATCCCGAAGTCGAGGAGCGCAATCGTGCCGTCGGGCATCACCCGCAGGTTGCCGGGGTGCGGGTCGCTGTGGAACACCCCGAACTCGAACGCCTGCTTCATGAAGACCTGGGCGCCATTGGCGGCGATGGCATGCGGATCGATCCCGCACTCCCGCAGGACCGCCGGATCGTCCGCCCGGATCCCGTCGACGAACTCCATCGTCAGGACCGCCTCCGTCGTCAGCTCCTCATAGACGAAGGGGATCTTGAGGCTCGCGTCGTTCCGGAACAGCCGCTGGAACTCGAGGGCGTTCCGCGCCTCCCGGAGAAAGTTCATCTCACGGCGGATCGTCCGGGCGAAGTGATTGACGAGCCCGACCGGATCGAAGACCCGGGCCTCGGGGACGTTGTACTCGAGCAGGATCGCCAGCTCCGCCAACAGCGACAGATCCCGTTCGACGTCCCGGACCACGTTCGGCCGCCGGACCTTGACCGCCAGCGGCGTGCCGTCGTGGGCGGTGGCCCGATGGACCTGGCCGAGCGACCCGGAGCCCATCGGCTCGAGCTCGAACGTCGCATAGAGTTCCGAGACCGGCTTTCCCAGTTCCTCGGCGATCGACTCGACCGCGACGTCCCCGGGGAACGGGCGGACCCGCTCCTGCAGCAGCGACAGCTCTTCGATCAGTTCGGGAGGGAGCAGGTCGGGCCGGGTGCTGATCACCTGGCCGAATTTGACGAACGTCGGCCCCAGGTCCTGGAGCGCCATCCGGATCCGCTGCCAGGTCGTCAGACCGGGTTTCGGCTCGGACCGTTTGAACCAGAGGAGCCGCCAGCCCCACTGGATCGAGCGCCGGACGCCGGTCCGCTCGATCAGGTCGCCGAACCCGTAGTTGAGCAGCACAGTCGCGATTTCGCTGCTGCGCCCGAGGTTCCGCAGAAATCGGAGGGGATGGGAGTCCAAGCGAGACGTGTCCGGTCCGGGTGGTCGCGAAGGGCCGGGCTGGCCCGAGCCCCCATTCTCCGCCCGGACGTTGCCCCCGACAACCCGAAACCGTCCGGGATGCCCCGCGCCCCTCCTCTTCACCCCTTACGGGAGGGGTTGTTCCGCCGTCGGGAAGGCGAGAATCCGCTCTTCGACCGTCTTCGGCTCCGGCTTCAGCGAGCCGATGACGCTGGCGAGGGCCGAGCGGACCGCCGGATCCTGCTCGGACTGTGACGCATCGTAGACCTCCCGGACTTCGTCGTTCGAAAGGGAGAGCCCGAACTGCTGGATGTGGAACGCGAGGTTGCGGGCCGCGAGGCTCCGGATCTCGGGGGAGTTCGACGTCGTGTCCGCCGCGGCCGCGAGGGTCTTCTGGACGCCCGGACGGGGAATGAAGGCGAGGGCTCCCAAGGCGTCGGCCGCCAGATCCGGCTTGTCGATGGCGAACGCCAGCGCCGCCTGGGCCGGCTCGAGGTTGAACAGGTTCGTCCGCTGCGTCTCGGCGATCCGCCGCAGCCAGTAGGCGGCCGCCTTGGCCCGCTCTTCGCGCTGAGCGGCGGTCAGGGGGGGAGGATTCAGCTCGGCGAGGATCGGATGGAGCTGCTTCTGGAGCTCGCCCGGCGTCGAGGCCTCCTGGAGGTACGAGACCCGCGCATATTCCCCCATCAGCCGTGTGGCGGCGTCCCGCATTTCGGCAGGGCCGTAGATCACGATCGGGATGTTCGCGGTCCGCGAATCGGCCCGGAAGTTGGCGATCGTGGGGGAGAGGTCGGGACGGATTGTGTTGAGGTGCAGCAGCGCGACCGCCATGTCCCCCTGCGTCGCGGCGGCGGTGAACCCCTCCGCGCCGGTCCGGACGGTCGAGGCTTCAAAGCCGAGGGCCGCCATCAGACTCCGGACCTCGTCCCCGCGGGCGTAGTTCGGATCGACGACCACCATGTTCGGCTTGGCGTCGCTGTTGAGCTCGCGGGCCAGGATCTCGACCACCCGCCGGGCACCGATGAACGGCTCCGTCGGTTCCCAGCCGAGAATCGTGGTCGCGGCGGCAAACTGAATGCGAGGATCGGCATCGTCGAGGGCCGCGACGATCGCCGGCTTGGCGTTCCCGACCGGCCGGAGCAGCGACCGTGAGCCGATCTGACCCAGGACGCGGAGGGCGCCGACCGCCGCGGCGATGTTCCGCTGCTTCATGGAGAGCGTCAGGACATCGACCGCCATTTCGGGCCCGCTCGTCAGGAGCAGGTCATGCGCGGTCCCGGCTCCTTCGGGGAGCGGCTTGTCCCAGCCGGCCGCCTGCGTCTCGCGCAGGAGCAGGATCGAGACGAGTTCCGCCTGGATCCCCCGGTTGGCAGGGCTGAAGTTCAGGGCCTGGCGGGTGAGCTGTTCGGCCCGGAACAGGGCGGCCGAGCGCGGGCTGACGACCGACTCCTGCGGAGCCCCATCCGTTTTGTTCCACGACCAGACGGAGACGAGTCCCTGGTCGTTGGTCGGGAAGGTCCGGTGGCCGGTGAGGTAGTCGACCGCGGTCGACTGCAGCCGCTCGACGAGGCCCACGGGGCTGAGGCGGTCCCCCTTCAGCGGGTCGCGGTACAGGATCACCGCCAGCGACCGGCGGGCGGCCGCCTGGACGGCGGGATCCCGGGCCGGGGAGAACGCCGCTTCCATCAGGGTCAGCTCGTCCTCCTTGTCGGTGAGCGTCCCCAGGACGTTCGCCGCGAGGGTCTGCTGGTCGACAACCGGCGACTGGAGCATTGCCAGGACCGGCGGGATGGCGGCGGGGCCGAGGCGGGTCAGGACGTAGGCGAGCTGGCCGAGGTCCCGGTCGGTCTGGGGATCCGACATCGTCTTGATGATCGGAGGGACGGCGTACGGGCCGAGGTGCTGCAGCTCGAGGATCGCCAGTTCCCGCTCACGGACCGTCCCGGAGAGCTGCTTGATCAGCTGCTCGACCCGGGCGGGGTCCTGCCCCTTCCGCTGGGCGGCCGCGGTCAGCATCGCCAGGAGCTGGTCCGACGCCGGCTTGAGGTCCGGGTTCCGGGAGAGCTGCAGGAAGAGGGCGGTGCCGAACTGGTCCCGCAGCTTGAGAAGCGTGTCGTCGTCCGGCTCCATCTTGACGAGGGCTTCGACGTACCGTTTCGCCAGCGTGGGGCGGGCGAGCTTGAGCGTGAGGACCGTGGCGTCGACCAGTTCCACGGGGGTTTTCGGCTCTTCCGGAAGGACGAGCTCCTCCTTGGGAGTCTCCGCCGCATCGACACCGGCAGGAGGTGCCGGTTCCGGCGGCTGGGCGAGAAGCGGGGCCGCCGTGAAGCCGAACGAGAGGACCACGGGGATCGCCAGACGGACAGGTCGCAGCATTGCTCATCCTCTCGATCGGTCGGTCGATCTGCTGGTCGTCATCGAGCGCCGCGTCGCCGCCGCTCCTGAATGACGAAGGGAGAGCGGTGGGCGCACGGAGCCTTGCCCGTCTTATCGAGTCCGCCCGGAATTCCGCTTGAGGGGGGGGAGGACGGAACGACCGGCGGAGTCCGAACAGGGGACATCTCCCATCCTGCTTTGCCCAGACTCCCAGGGCAAGACGCGGCTCAACCGCTTCGTTCGTCAAATCCGGAATATTCCCACAAGTCGCTGCCACCGGGGGATCGATAAAGGATGCAGTGGATTTAAGGCGTTCCTGTTCCGGATACCTGCGGTCCAAGTCACCGGATGCACCTGGAGGCGACTGGGATGTTCAAGCGAACCTGGCTCAAGCGGCTCAGCCTGGCAGCAATGCTGGCGCTCACCGTTGTGCCGAGCAGCGGCTGCAAGCTGTTCTTCTATGCCGTCAAAGACATGTTCATTGCCGGCAACTTCTTCTGGACGACGCCGTTCATTCCGGTCTCGCCCTACTTCAGCCAACAGATCGAAGACACGATGTGGAACGAAGAGCGCTACAAGCGCGTTCCCATCCTCGATCCGATCGAAGGGGAGAACGCTCCGCTGTTCTGCCTCGACCCGCCGTCGCCGGACGAAGTGATGCGGGCCTTGCCGGACTCGACCTCCGGCGGGGTCGCCTTCCTGGCCGAGACCAGCCGGAACAACGTCCGGATGGTGGTGGAGCCGATCGTCGACCGCCTCGACGACTGCCGCTTCTACCCGATGGCCGGCCCGGCCCGGCTGCACCACTGCCACTACAAGTGCACGGTGTACTACGAGGAAATCAAGCGGTCCTACTGGCCCGTTCCGTTCACCCACAAGGATCAGACGCAGCAGGTGGTCTACATCGACCATGACTACCTGATCCGTTGTGCAGGCCCCGATCAGGACACGCCCGCCGGCATGCCGTAAGCGAATCCGCAGGAACCAGGTGCACGAGAGCCCGGCGAGGGAGCAATCCTTCGTCGGGCTTTCTCGTTTTCATAGGTAGCGCGCGATCGATCCAGGGCCGTCCAGCTCCCTGCGGAGCCCCCCGCTTTCCGACCCGTGACCGGCGACGCCAAACTTGGCATCATATCCCTTGGGCAGGGAGGCGTCCTGAACCGGTCCGTCCGGTGCATTCCTCTGGAACCTGTCGAGCCGTGCGGACTCGACTCCCAGGTGGACTGACCCACGCTTTGCGCCGCCGGCCGGCGAATCCCAGGAGGGGACCGACGTTTCGCGTTGACAGCCGTCTGTCGCCGCGGAGAAAGATGTCTGTTGGTTCTGTGCGCCCGGCGCACCCCTGGGATCGAGTTCCGTCATGCGTTGTCCAGAGTGTCAGGCGTCGCTCGATCCGCGGGATCTCCAGCGCTGTTCCGCCTGCGGGTTCGTGTTCGCCGCCGACTTCGCGGAGGCGGTCGGGATGGATGCGACCGCCGCCAGCTCCGGCGCGCCCCTCGAGAGTGCCGCCGCCGCGACCGCCGCCACCTTCCAGCCCCCCGATCCGTCCGACTCGGACGACAGCACCCGCCAGACCAGCCCCGACCAGACCTTCCTCTCCGACGAGTGGGCCGAGTACGAGGGGATGCCGGGGGGGGGCGAGGGAGCCGCTGACAAGACGATCTCGCTCGACGCCGTTTCCCCGCAGGCCGACACCTTCGCCGCTGTCACTTCGAAAACCCCGCCGACTCCTCCCGCTGCGCCCCCCTCCCCTCCCCCGGCGGCGCCGCTGGCAACGATCCAGAACACCTACGACGCCGGGGAGCTGCCGCGGCACAGCGGCGACACGAGCGTCGACGGCACGTTCATCTCCGACGAGTGGCCGGAGCACGAGGGGGTCGAGCCTTCCAAGAAGACCCGCGAGACGGACTCCCCTCCCTCGGGAGCCGACAGCGTCGTCCGGACGATGACGTCGGACGACTTCTCGAATGCCAGCGAGAGCGCCGGGTTCGTCGTCGTCACGCAGGGGAACAGCATCCGGGGCTCGCAGGACAGCCAGACGATGGCGTCCGACGCGAACCGGGCCAGCGAGATGCGGACGCTGCAGTCGAACTTCGGCGACGTGAGCGGCGACCAGCCGGCGATGACGCTCAAGTCGATCGATCCTCGCGCGTCGCAGAGCGATTCCGTCCTGGGGACTCTCGACACCGTCCCGCGGCGGTCGATGCGGAGCGACACGACGCCTCAGATCAGCCGCCCCGACTACGAGCTGATCAAGATCCTCGGCGAGGGGGGAATGGGAGTCGTCTGGAACGCCCGCCAGACGTCCGTCGACCGCTCGGTCGCGGTCAAGATGATCAAGGGCCCCGCCGCCTCAAGCCGGACGCAGCGTCAGAAGTTCCTGGCCGAGGCGATCGTCACCGGGGACCTCGACCACCCCAACATCGTCCCGATCTATGACGTCGGGAGCGACGACAAGGGGATCCTGTTCTACAGCATGAAGCAGGTCCAGGGGACACCCTGGCTCAAGGTCCTCAAGAAGAAGTCGCTCCACGAGAACCTCGAGATTCTGCTCCGGACCGCCGACGCGGTCGCGTTCGCCCATGCCCGCGGCATCATCCACCGGGACCTGAAGCCCGAGAACGTGATGCTCGGGAGCTACGGTGAAGTCCTGGTGATGGACTGGGGGCTCGCCCTCCCGACGGAGCAGTTTCAGAAGGGGCGGGATGTCGTGACCCCCGGGATGGGGGGGACCCCCGCCTACATGGCCCCCGAGATGGCGACGGGGCCGATCGACCGGATTACGTTCTCGAGCGACATCTACCTGCTCGGCGCGATCCTGTTCGAGATCGTGACCGGCAAGGCGCCGCATCCTGGCAAGAAGGTCCAGGAGTGCCTGCTGAACGCGATGCGGAACGTGATCTCGGAGACGGACAAGACGGGGGAGCTCGTCGACATCGCCCGAAAGGCGCTGGCCGCCCTTCCGGTCGACCGCTATCCGACCGTCAAGGACTTCCAGGATGCGATCCGCGGCTACCTCTCGCACTCCGAGAGCATCGCCATGGCGGTCCGCGCCCAGGAGGACCTCGAAGCGGCCCGCAAGTCGCAGGAGTACACCGCGTTCAACAAGGCGGTGTTCGGCTTCGAAGAGGCGCTCGAGCTCTGGTCCGCCAATACCCAGGCCTCCGCGGGACTGGCGGCGGCCCGGCTGGAGTACGCCAAGGCGGCCCTCGCCAAGGGGGACTTCGATCTCGGGCTCTCGCTCGCGACCTCCTCCTCTCCCGAGCATGCCGCCGTCCGGACGCAGCTCCGTAGCGGGCTCGAAGAACGGGAGGCCCGCCACCGCCGGCTGCAGCTCGCCCGGCGGGTCATGGGGGCGATGGGGGCGGCGATCTTCCTGATCTCGAGCGTGGCGTTCTTCTGGATCCGGTCCGAGCGGAACTTCGCGATCACGCAGCGCGACGAGGCGCAGCGGCAGGAGAACATCGCCAAGGAACAGACGCAGATCGCCGAGACCGAGCGGGACAACGCCAAGACCCAGCAGAAGATCGCCACCGAACAGAAAGAGATCGCGACCAAGGAACGGGACAACGCGAAAGCCCAGGAGAAGATCGCCCAGGAACAGAAGTCGATCGCCACCAGAGAGCGGGACAACGCCAAGGCGCAGGAGAAAATCGCCGTCGAGCAGACGGCCCTCGCGACGAAAGAGCGCGACAACGCCCGGATGCAGGAGAAGATCGCGGTCGAACAGCGGAAGGTCGCCGACGAGCAGCGGACCCTGGCGGTCTCCGCCAAGGAGGCGGAGGAGTACGAGGCCTACATCGCCCGGATCGGACTGGCGGCAGCCAAGATCGACGAGAACGCCTTTGACGTCGCCGAGGGGCTCCTCAATCAGTGCAAGCCGGAGCTGCGGAACTGGGAGTGGGGCCGGCTGATGCACCTCTGCCGGCAGGCCTCCCGCGAACTGAAGGTCGCCGGTCCGGTCGATGCGGTCGCGGTTTCGCCCGACGGGAAACGGGTCGCCGCCGGAAGCTGGGACCGCAAGGCCCGGATCTGGAACCTCGCGACCGGTGAGCTCCAGCTCGAGATCCCACACGACGGGCTCTACGTCCATGGAGTCGCCTGGTCTCCCGATGGCCGGTGGCTCGCGACCGGGGGGAGCGCCAAGGGGAAGAACCTCAACCTCTGGGACGCCGCGACCGGTCAGCTCGTCACGACGCTCCCCGGCCACACGGATGCGGTCCTGAGTGTCGGGTTCTCCGACAACGGGGACTGGCTCCTCTCGACGTCCTACGACGAGACCACGCGACTGTGGGATCTCCGCGACCGGCTGAAGCCCCGCGAGGCGGCGGTCCTCAAGGATCACACCTGGTGGGTGTGGGACGCCGCGTTCTCCCCCGGCTTCGATCCCTCCCTCAAGAACCAGACGAACGAGATCGTCACCGTCAGTCAGGATGGCAAAGCGGTCGTCTCGCGGGTGACCGCCGTCGAGTCCGTCGGAAGCCGCGACGTGAAGGTTGAGCCGACCGGCGTCTTCACCGGTCACGATGGTCCGATCTACAGTGTCGCGTTCTCTCCGACCGGCGGCGTCGTCGCCACTGCGGGATACGATCGCCGGGTGCTGCTCTGGAATCCGACCGAAGCGCAGCCGACGACGTTCGGTCAGGCTGGAGCGACCGCGGAGCTCAAGGTCCGCGAACTGACTGGCCATACCGCCCCCATCCAATCTCTCTCGTTCTCACGCGACGGGGCCCTGCTCTGCAGCGGCAGCCGGGATAACGCCGCCAAGGTCTGGAGCGTCGCCCAGGCGAAGGCGATCAAGACCCTCCGCGGGCACAACAGCGCCGTCCGGACCGTCGCCTGGACGCCGGATGGCCGGACCGTCGTCTCCGGCAGCCAGGACGAACGGGTTCTCTTGTGGGGGATCGATTCCTACGAAGAGTTCCGGGTCCTCGAAGGGCGGACGCTGGCGGGGCACACCGATGCGATCCTGGGAGCCTCGTTCTCACCCGACGGCTCGGAGGTCCTGACGGCCAGCCGGGACCGGACCGCCCGCTCCTGGGACTCCGCCACCGGAAAGCTCCGGCAGACGTTCCGCGAAGGACACGACTACCTCGCCTCGAACGCGGTCTTCTTTCCCGATGGCCGGACCCTCGTCACCTCGGCCGCGGACGACACCGTCCGCTTCTGGGACGTGGCGAGCGGCACGCAGTTCCTCAGGCTCTCGAGCACGGGCTGGTCGGCGGCGATCGCCCTCTCGCCGGACGGCAAGTGGCTGATCACCGGCAGCGACGACGAGTCGGTCAAGCTGTGGGACCTCCGGGAACTCCGCCGCGATGCGGAGCTGATCCCCGCCTCCCTCACGACGCCGCAGCGGCTCACCGGGCACAACGGCCGCGTCACGGCGGTCGCCTTCGCCCCCGGCGAAAACCTCGTCATCACGGGGGACGCCAACGGGCGGTGCCTCCTCAGCCGGATCCGCGAGGATGGCTCGACGGAACTCCTCTGGAACGTGCATCACCATACTCGCCGGATCTCGGCGCTGGCGTTCCTGCCGAGCGGTGAAATCCTCTCGGCCAGCAGCGACCACACCGTGGCCCGCATGAATCCGAAGACGGGTGCCGAAGTCGACGGACTCGTCCTCAAGCACCCCGCTCCGGTCATCTCGCTGGCGGTCTCGCGGGACGGATCGCGGATCGCGACGGTCAGCGAACTGCACGCCGCCGCCAACGCCTTCGAAGAGGGCTCTCGCGTGAGCCTCTTCGACGCCGCGAGCGGCCGCGCGATCCAGACGTTTGAAGTGCCGGAGTTCTCGGTGACGTCGATCGACTTCACCAAAGACGGCAGCCAGCTTCTCACCGCCTGCTCCGACAACCGGGTCCGGGTCCTGCTGCCGGGGAGCAGCAAGCCGGTCGGTCCGGTTCTGATCGACTTCGATGCCAAGGGGGGACTGGTCTGGTCCGCCCGGTTCACCGCCGACTACCGCTCGATCGTCACGATCGGCGGGAGCGACGCCCGGCTGTGGGACGCCGCCACGACCCGCGAGAGCATGACCTTCAGCCCGCATGGAGCGGTCGCTTCGGCCCGCTTCTCGCCGACCGGCGACCGGGTCGTGACCGGGAGCTGGGACAACTCGGCCAAGATCTGGAACGCCCGAACCGGCCAGGCGCTCCTCAAGCTCGAACGGGGGCACACCGGCTACATCAACGCCACGGTCTTCTCGCCCAATGGCCGGCAGGTGCTGACCGCCAGCGACGACGGGACCGCCAAGCTGTGGGATGCGTCGACCGGGAAGGTCCTCCACACCCTGAGCGGCCACAAGGACCGGGTCCGCTGGGCGACCTTCTCGCAGGACGGGACGCAGATCCTGACCTCGTCCAACGACAAGACCGCCCGGCTGTGGGATGCCGCGACCGGCCAACCGATCGGCGCGCCGTTCGTCGGTCATGGCTGGGGGGTCCTTTGCGCCCAGTTCTCTCCGGATGGAAAGCGGATCATCACCGGCAGCGAGGACAACGAAGCCTGGGTCTGGAACATCGCCGACCGGCAGCCGATCGCGAAGCTGAAGGGGCATGTCGCCGCGGTGACGTCGGTCGCCTTCTCGCGCGACGGCCAGCGGGCCTTCACGGCGAGCCAGGACAACACCGCCAAACTGTGGGATGCCACCCCCGGCCGCGAAGGGAAGGAAATCCTGACCCTCAAGGGGCACAGCCAGGAAGTGACGTCGGTCACCTTCTCTCCCGACGGCCGCGAAGTCCTGACCGCCGGACGGGACGGCAAGGCGATCCTGTGGCTGACCGCGGACTGGACCGACAAGGGGAAGCCGGTCGCCGTCCGGAGCCCGTCGGAGGAGTAGGCTGAAGCGTCAGCACGGCCCTTCTTGGACGGTGGTTGATTTCTGAGCGCGCGAAGTGCTGTCGGATCTCCCAGAGCCGCGAACAGAGTCGCGTCCTGTTGGTCCGAAAGGCCGAAAAACCTCGCAAATTCCGGCCTCGCGACGTTCGCCGACCGATTTGGAACGGAGAGTGCTTGAGGGCTCCTTCAGTGGAGTGCCGTCGCTCCACGGATTCTGCCGAGCGAGGTGTGTCATGGACTCCATTGGTGCTGTTCTGTCGTGGATGGTGTTTGGTCTTGTGGCGGGCGCGATTGCGCGGCTCCTGGTTCCCGGACGTCAGTCGATGGGACTGCTGGCCACCATGACGCTCGGCGTCATCGGCTCCTTCGCCGGGGGCTTCCTGCATGCCCTCATCAGGGGGGGGGAACTGCTCCAGCCCTCCGGCATGCTAATGTCGATCCTCGGCGCGATCCTCGTTCTGGTACTCGCCCTCTCGATGGGGGGCCGTCGCAGCACGCTGTAGCGACGGCGGGTGGCCGCAGCAACTGCGGCCCGTTCACGGAGGCTCAAGTATGGCAACCGCATCCACCAACGAAACTCCTCACCTCGCGGCCGAACGTCTTGGCCGGTTTCCCCCGGCATGGACGATCGTCGCCGCCGGAGCCACCGTCCCGATCGGCGTCTCGGCCGCCGCCGCAGTCACGTCCTCGATGTCGATCTCCGAGCGGGTGGCGCTCGCCGCCTGGGTCGTCGTCGGAGTCGTCGGGACCGCCTCCGTAGTCTCCGCGGCAGCGATCCTTCGAGGCCGGCGGCCCCGCCGGCAGCGGGAGCACGTGGTGGAAAAGACCGGCAACGGCCGCAAACGGGAAACCACCACCCGCTAGGCCCGTCCCCTCTCTCCTGCTCATCAGGCAGCGGAACTTGGCCTCTACGCTCACGTTTCGTTCATCGAGTTGGTTATCATGAGGCTTTGGCTTTTCCGGTAGGCCGACGGCTGACCCGAAGAGCTCGTGCCACATGATTTTCTGTTCGACATGAACCCACCTCGACTGAGTTGCTCTGCCCTGGCACGAGGATTTTCATTGCTCCTCCTGCTCTGGGCAGCGGGATGCGGCTCGTCTGCGGCGAAGACGTCCGACTCGCTCAAAGTGGAGCTGGGGAACGCCGGCCGTGTTCAAGTCGGCCGCTGGGCGCCGATCGTCATCCGTTCGACGACACCTGTCGCGGAAAAGACGCACCCGGAGGTCATCGCCGCCGATCCGGACGGGCTTCCGGTCCGGTTCGTCCTCCCCGATTTCGCCGAGGGGGAATCGCGAGGAGAGTTCCTCGTCGGCCGGGCCGACAGCGAAATCCGGGTCGAGATCCACGCGAGCGACAAGCCCGGGGCGCCCCTGCAGGCGCTGACGCTCGGCACCCGCAACTCCGACCTCCGGTTCATGAAGCCGGACGTCCGCTTCTGGGGGGTCTTCGAAGAGGACCCCTTCCTGCAGACGACGCTTGAGAAGTTCGTCTCCGAACTGACCGCGAAGGGGACCGGGGCGGCCGCCCACTCGCCCGTGGAAATCCACCAGCTTTCGGCGAAGGGAACCTCCCGGCCGGAAGGGATCGAAGCCCTGTTCGTCACCGCGCCGACCCTGCGGCGGCTCGCGGCGGACTCCGCCCCCCTCGAAGGCCTGCGGAACTGGATCGGCCGCGGGGGGCACCTCGTCGTCATCCCCCGGGGGGAACCGAAGGACTACGCCCAGGAGGGACTCACCTCCTGGTTCCCGATCACGATCGACACGACCACTCCGATCCGGTTCCGCGATCTCGTGATCCTCAACAAGGGAATCACCAACCGCGGGCTGCTCCGGACGCAGCGCGAAGGGGTGCCCGGCATCCGGCTGACGACGCCGACCGGCCGGGCCCTTGCCTCGAGCGTCGACGGGGACCTCCTGGTCCGCGCTCCCTACGGCCGCGGCGGCGTGACGATGCTGGCGATCGATGCCGAGGCCCCTCCCCTGCACGACTGGGACGGCCTGCCGGCGCTCCTCGGGAGCCTGGCCGACTACACCCCGACGCAGGAGTCGCTCAAGCAGCAGAAGACCGACCTCAACCCGACCGGAATCTCGGACCTGCAGACACAGGTCCTCCGGACCACGAACGATTTCCCCGAGATCAGCCGTCCCTCCTACTGGGGGGCGCTCGGCCTGATTCTGCTGGCCTTCGCCGTCGTCGGGCCGATCGACTTCCTGATCGTTCACTACGTCCTGAAGCGACCGCACTGGACCTGGTTCACGCTGGTGGTCTGGATCGCCGTCCTGACCTTCACCGGGGTCGCTTACGCCCGCCGGGTCACCGGCACGACGGAGCTGGCGAACCAGATCGACCTGCTCGACGTCGACGAGACCCTCGGCCGGATCGGTGCCCGGAGCTGGTTCACGCTCTATGGTCCTCAGTCGCGGCGGGTCGATCTGTCGATCGCTCCGGCGAAGGGGATGCCGGTCAAGACGGTCGATGATTCCGAGCTTCGCTGGGCCGGCCGCCCCGAGGCGGGCTTCCGGGGGATGCACCGCCCCGGCGGCCTCAGCCTGAATGAGCCGGGCTACACGATCGAGCCGCAGACCGCATCGAGCCCGCCGCGGGTAGTCGGGTATCCGCTCCGCCCCGGATCGACCTGCGATGTCGAAGGGGGATGGGACGGGACGCTCGCGTCGCCGCTGGTCGAGGTGGACCTCGAAGGGGACATGAAGAGCCGCCTGCAGGGGACGTTCACGTCGAAGCTCCCCGGCGGGGTGAAGGACTGGTTCATCGCCTACGGGATGTTCGCCTTCTATGCCCCGCTCGAACGCCGCGGCTATTCGATCATGACGCTCAAACCCGGGACGCAGGTCGAGGTCAAGGGGCTGCAGGCGCGGCGGATCGACGACTTCCTGGCTGGGATCGTCACGACCCCCCGCATCCGGGACGACAAGAAGAACAACACCAACGACGACTACACCTTCACTCGCGCCCCCTACGACCACGTCGGGATCGACCCGTACGCGATCTTCAAGGTGGTCTCGTTCTACAAGGCGGTCGGCGGGCGGTCGTACACCCAGCTGACGAACGGCCCGGTCCTGTCGCTCGACCGGACCAGCGTCGTCCAGAACGGCCACGCCGTCCTGTTCGGCCGCCTCGAGGCGCCCGCCTCGGAGATCTCGGTCGACACCGCCGCTCCGCAGACGACCCATCAGTCGTTCGTCCGGGTGGTGCTCCCCGTCCGCCAGATCCCGATCGACTTCGCCTTCCCGAAGATCGAGAACAAGTAGCCGCCGCTCACCCGACCAGAGACCGACCGCAACAGAGCCGCCCCGCGACGGGGCGTATCGAGGCATCCGTGATCGAGACCCGCAAACTGACGAAGCGTTACGGCAACCTGATTGCCGCCAACGAGATCAACCTGAGCCTCAAGGAGGGGGACGTCTTCGGCTTCATCGGCCCCAACGGCTCAGGGAAGACGACGACGATGCGGATGATCGCGACGCTCCTGCAGCCCGACTACGGCGAGTGCTATGTCTGCGGCGAGTCGATCTACACCGATCCGCAGAAGATCCGCCGCCTCGTCGGGTACATGCCGGACCTGTTCGGCGTGTACGACGACATGACGGTCATCGAGTATCTCGAGTTCTTCGCGGCGACCTACCGGATCAATGGCCCGTCCCGGCGGAAGGTGTGCGAGGAGAAGCTCGAGCTGGTCGACCTCTCGTTCAAGCGGGACGCGATGGTGAACCAGCTCTCGCGCGGGCAGACGCAGCGGGCGGGGCTCGCCCGGACGCTGCTGCATGACCCGCAGGTGCTGCTCCTCGACGAACCGGCGAGCGGCCTCGACCCGCGGGCGCGGATCGAGATCCGCCAGCTGCTGAAGCGGCTTGGCGAGATGAAGAAGACGGTCATCGTCTCGAGCCACATCCTGCCGGAACTCGCCGACGTCTGTACGCGGGTCGGGATGATCGAGAAGGGGATCATGGTCGCCGACGGCTATGTCCACGAGATCATGTCGCAGGCCCGTCGTTCGCTCTGTCTCGATGTCGAGGTGACGGAGCGGCCCGAGGAGGCGGCCCGGTACATCGAGCAGCATGGCGAGATCGAGTCGGTCTCGATGAAGGGGCCGCGGATCATCGTGACGCTCAAGAAGGACGTTCTCGACTACAGTTTTCTGCCGACGATGCTCCTCGAGAAGGGGTTCCGATTGAAGCTCTTCCGCGAGGAGGAGGTGAACCTCGAGACCGCGTTCATGGAGCTGACCAAGGGGAAGCAGCAGTAGTCCACGATCTTTTTCCGGCGTCCCCGACCGAATTTCCGAAGACCTCCGATGTCCGTTACGACTCCCAAGAACATTCGTGCTTTCAAAGACCAGCGGATCCTCGAGATCACCTGGCCCGACAACAGTGTCGACAAGCTGCCGTTCAAGTTCCTTCGGTGCGAGTGTCCCTGCGCGGGGTGCGTCGACGAATTCACCGGGGAGCGGTTTCTGGATCCCGCGACGGTTCCGGACGATGTGCATCCCGTGGAGATCGGCTTCAGCGGGAACTATGCGCTGAAGATCCACTGGTCGGATGGGCACTCGACGGGCCTCTTTACGTGGGCGTTCCTCAACAAGCTCCGTGATCAGGCCCGCGGCGAAGGAACGTGATCGAGCCACGTCCCTGCCGGCCCGACTCCGCCCGCTCAATCCCATCGTCCCACGGCCACCCCGGTCCAGCAGGCTGCTGGCCCCGCCGGAGGCGCTTCTCCTGTGGAACCGTGGAACACGACGGGCGTTCGAACACGAACCGGTGTTAAGGACTCCTCTCTCCAGCACGCAGGCACTGCACTCCCGCGGGAATGAGAGAGGGGGCCCGCGACGCCAGGTTCCGAGAGCGAGCGCCGGTGGTGGTCGACGGTTCCACAAGGAAAGTGCCTCCGGCGGCCAGCAGCGTGCTGGACCCGGGCTGGGGAGCGGCGTCCGATGAGATAGAACGCTCCGCCCCCCGGCGCGCCGATAAGCAGTGGGGTTCCCCGAGCCCATCCTCCCAAACCCCGTCCATTGGCGTCGCAGCCTCTTTTGCCCAACACATGGCTCCACGCCGCCCCGGTCCAGGGCGGAGCCCTGGCTGGCGAGTTGACTGACGACGCGCTCCGGTTCACACTGGCGAAAGGTCCGGCTTCGGGATGCTCTGCCGGACCAAAGTCCTACCGGCCTCCGCTCCCTGCGGAGCCGTCCGCGGAATCCTCCGCCCCCACCTAGGATGCCAGCCATGTCGAAACCTTCGGCACCCGCTCCCGTCGCATCTCACGAAACACCACGCCGCGGCTTCCTCACCGGCGCCATGGCCATGCTCTTCGGCGGCCTCGTGACCGTCCTCCCCGCCGGGATCGGTGGAGCATTCTTCCTCGATCCCCTGCTCCGCCGCCGCAAAGGCGGAAGCGGTGGCGATGCCAAGATCGACGCCGACGGGTTCATCATCCTGCCGACCGCCATCGAGAACAAACTCCCGCAGGACGGCACCCCGCAGCTGTTCAAGGTCGTCGCCGACCTCCAGGACGCCTGGAACAAGTTTCCGAACACGGAAATCGGCTCGGTCTTCCTCCGCCGCGAAGCGGACGGCAAGGTGAGCTGCTTCAACTCCCAGTGCCCGCACCTCGGCTGCAGCGTCAACTACAAGGCCGACGAGAAGAAGTACGTCTGCCCCTGCCACGACAGCGCCTTCAGCCTCGACGGCAACCGCTCCAACGAGATCCCCCCCCGAAACCTCGACTCGCTCGAGGTGAAGAACAAGGACGGGGTCCTGTGGGTCAAGTTTCAGAACTTCGTCACCGGGAAACACGACAAGATCCCGGTCTAGCTTCCGCCCGGGCTCTCGCTCCGGCCCGCCGACGCATCGCGATTCCCATCCGATCCGCCGCCGCCCGCCCCCTGCCCTTCTCTGCGTCGACAGGACTTCGACACCATGGTTCAGAGCTTGCTGAATTGGCTCGACAGCCGCACCGGTTACAAGGCGCTGATGCACGAGGCGCTCTATGAGCGGATCCCGGGCGGAGCGCGGTGGCGGTACGTCTGGGGAAGCACCCTCGTCTTCGTCTTCGCCCTGCAGGTCATCACCGGCTTCATGCTGATGACCGCCTACAGCGCCAACGCCCGCGGAGCGTGGGAAAGCGTCTACTACATCCAGCACGAAATGACCCTCGGCTGGCTGATCCGCGCGATCCACCACTTCGCCGCCCAGACGATGGTGGTCCTGATGGCTCTGCACCTCGTGCAGGTCATCATCGACGGGGCCTACAAGGCGCCGCGTGAAGTCAACTTCTGGCTCGGTCTCGTGCTGATGCAGATCGTGCTGGGTCTCGGCCTCACCGGCTATCTCCTGCCGTGGGACCAGAAGGGGTATTACTCGACGAAAGTGGCGACCAACATCATGGGCTCGGCCCCGGTCGTGGGCCAGCAGATCCAGCAGCTCGCCCAGGGGGGGACGCAGTACGGCCACCACACGCTGACCCGGTTCTTCGCGATGCACGTCGTGGCCCTGCCGGCGCTGCTCGTGGCGTTCCTCGCCCTCCATATCTGGGCCTTCCGGCGGCACGGGATTACGGTCCCCGATCCGAAGCGGGCGCCGGAGACCACTTTCTGGCCCGATCAGGTCCTGAAAGATGCCGTGGCCTGCTTCGCGGTCCTCGCCGTCGTGATGGGGCTTGCCCTCTGGAAGGGGGCCGAGCTGACCGCCCCGGCGAACCCGGCGGAAGCGTTCTCGGCCGCCCGGCCGGAGTGGTACTACCTGTTCCTGTTCCGGTTCCTCAAGTTCGAGTGGGTCTCGCAGCTCGGTGAGAAGACCGGCCTCGGCGAGGCGCTCGGGGCGATCGTGATCCCGGGGATCCTGATGGGGATCCTCACCATCGCGCCGCTCCTTGGCCGGAAGAAGGCAGGACACGTCTTCAACGTCGGGTTCCTGTTCCTCGTCATGCTCGGGGCGGTCAGCCTGACGGGTCTGACCGTCTACGAAGACTGGTTCAAGGACGACAAGCCGGGCCGCGAGTTCCGGACCGCCGTGAAGGAAGCCCATGAAGACGGCGAACGGGCGGTCGCCCTCGCCCAGTCCCCCAGCGGCATCCCACCCGCCGGGGCGATCGAGCTGATGAAGGCGGACCCGCTGACGCAGGGACCGAAGCTGTTCCGGACGTTCTGCGCCGACTGCCACCAGCCCGCCAGCCTCACCGGCGCCTTCACCAAGCCGGCGGAAGGGCCGGAGCTGGCCGACGTCGTCGACCGCCACAAGATCGGCTTTGCCAGCCGCGAGTGGATCCGCGGCGTCCTCACGAACTTCGGGGGGCACATGGCCCCGCTGCAGAACATCACCGGCCCGCGGGCCGAGGGGGCCAAGGGGGTCCTCGCCGGCAGCATGAAGGACTGGTCGGAGTCGAACGCCAAGACGCTCACCGATGCGGCCAACAAGGGGGATTACGACGCTCTCGTCGAGCTCCTGTACGCCCAGGGGGGCCATGCCGACGCCACGAAGGACCAGGCGGTCCTCGACCGGGGCCAGGCGATCTTCGCCGAAGGGAAACTGGCGATGGGAGAGGTCGACGCCTGTGCCGGGTGCCACGCCTTGCAGGTCGGGCCGACGCTGCTCGGCGAAGGGACCGACGCTCCCAACCTGACGAACTACGGCGGCAAGGTCTGGCTGACGGACTTCATCCGCGAGCCGGGGAAGTTCTACGGCGACCACAACGCGATGCCGGGCTTCGTCGACCAGCTGCAGAAGCACGAGCTCGACCTTCTGGTCCGCTGGCTGACCGGAGACTACTACCAGCCGCCGAAGGAGTCCCCGGCTTTGCCGCCGCCGGCCCCGGTCGACGTTCCCGCCGCCAAGGCGGCCGGCAACGCCCCTCCCGCCCCCGGAGTGGATGGGACGCCTCCCGCCGCTCCGCCGGCTCCGAAGGCCGAGTAAGACTGCAGTCGAAAGACTCCCTGCCATGGAGCCCTGGCAGGGAGTCGCTTTGTTGAACGCGACGACGTGGTGACGGCGGCCCGGTCGGAGGTTGGTGCTTCAACCCCGCAGGGTCCACCTCATTGGCCGGCCCCCGACGGCACTCCGGCTGACTGCGCCTTACGAACCGCTTACGGCGGGCCTGCTACCTTCTTCTCAGGAACCGGAAGGGGCGCGGTGCGGATGACAGCCGCCGAAGGTCCGCCGTATCATCCGGGGAGCACGTCGTTGTCCCTTCTTGATCGGCTGCTCTGTCGGCCTCCTCATTCGCCACGGCCACGCCATGCCCAAAGTCACGTTCATTACCGAAAAGAACGAGAAGAAGGTCATTGAGGTCCCCCCGGGAGCGAACCTGCGGCAGGAGGCCCGCAAGAACGGCATACACCTCTACCCCGGGATCCACAAGGTCCTCAACTGCATGGGGATGGGGACCTGCACCTCGTGCCGCGTCCAGGTGAAGTCGGGAGGGGAGAATCTCAGCCCGCCCGGCATGTGGGAGAAGACCAACATGGTCGTGAACCCGATCGCCTTCTTCGCCCGGATCGGCCACGAATCGGACCTGCGGCTCGCCTGCCAGTGCCAGGTCAACGGCGACTGCGAAGTCCAGGTTCAGCCCGCCATGAACTGGAGCGGGGAGAAGTTCTGGGAGTAAGCGGGAGAGGGAGCGGGGACGAAGTCGGTCCGGGGGCGTCACTCGGCAGCGCGGTCCGCATTCGCTTTGCGGCAGTGGTGGACGAGCACGGAGTCCGGTTCGACCGTTGCCCCATCGGGGCGAACAGCCGGAGCTCGGGGAGAACGGCCACGCTGAACTGATTCGTCACGGCACATTCTGAGGCCGCGCCGGCGACATCGGCTTCGAGAAATCTTTTCCCTTGGCGGACTCGGGAACATCGACGTCGTACGGCGCCCCCTTGAGGTCGGCCAAGGTGGAGAAACCGACGAAGAGCGGCTTCGACGTCGATGGCTTCGTTTCGTCGGTCGACGTGACCGGAACCTCCTCATAGCCCGTGATCCGGACGAGGTGCGGACCAGGATAGATTCCGGACTGGCTCTTCGCCGAGTCGAACGCCCCGTTCTGAATCTCCGCGACTCCAGCAGGCCCCTTGTGCCCTTTGGAGTCGTCCGGAATGAACTCGATCGTTCCGAAGACGATCGGCTTTCCGGCGAACGTCGCCTTGCCGGCGATCGGCGTCCGGTCGTCTCCCTTTCCGCAGCCCGCGGCAAGGAGCAGCAGGGCTGCCGCAGACCGCGCTCCTGACCGGAAAAGCCCCCAGCCAACGTTTGAGACGTCCCTCACGAATCGCATCTCCACCGTAAAGACAGTCGACCAGGGGCCACCGCAGTTCACTCAGGAATCAACCTGTTGATGTTATCGTCCTTGCTTGCCGCCAACTGGTACGTCGCGAAATCGATCGTCTCAGAAACGAACCGGACCGAGCCATCCCCCATCATGAAGTGGGTTCCTGCGGCATGCATGCTGCCGAAGGCGGCGTCGTTAAAGAGACGGTTGGCCGTCGACCCCTGGTATCCGGACGTCCGGGCGATGGGCTTCGCGACGTTCTTGCTTGCATAGAAAGCGGCGCCATCGGTGTTGCCGCTGGTTCCCTGTGTCCAGGGCCGCCAAATGAAAGTCCAGGGGCTCGCCGCCGCTTGTGCCGAAATCTCCCCCATCAGGAACGTGTTCGTCAGCCCGTCCGTGGCATCGGCAAACCTGTAGCACTTATTCCGAATGAGCAGACCGTTCGACGCGAACCCGCCGTGGTCCGTGGTCGTGTAGATCGTCGGCAACGCCGGCGCCAACATCGGGAAGTACTGCGTGGTCGAGCCGGGAATCAGCCCCTTGGCTCCCTGGACACCGTAGTAGTGGACAACGGGGACATCGTGCTGTGGGAGCGGTGCCCCCGGATTGTCCGTCATCGTCTGGTCGACCGTCTTGGAGCTGGGGCAGCTGAAGTACGGTGCCCCCTTCTCCTTGAGGCGGTAGTTCGAATCCGGAGCTCCCGTATCGCTGTTGTAGGGGAGGCTGAAGTTGAACTTGTTGTAGAGCCCCGCCTGATCCATGTTGGGAAGGATCATAACATGGAACGACATGTTGTTGGCGTTCCCGGTGAGTCCCTGCCCCCCATAGGGGAGGACGCCGTGGGTCTCACCGTAGCTGTGGAGCGCGATGCCGAACTGCTTGAGGTTGTTCCGGCACTGCGAGGCCCGAGCGGCCTCGCGGGCCTGCTGGACGGCCGGCAGGAGGATCGCGACGAGGACAGCGATGATGGCAATGACAACCAGCAGCTCGATCAGAGTGAAGCCGCGTCGAAGAGAACTAGAGGACACGCGGAAGCTCCTTGGCGATGGAACGATGGGGGGGGACTGAAGGACCAGGCTACGATCGAATATGCCCATGGCAGCCCGAACAAAGGAAAATTCCGCTCGGATCAGGGTTCGTTGGCATTACGGGAAGGAGCGGTCGATTCCACGACGGGAGGGGACCCGCCGCTCTCCAGCTTGATCTCGGCGGGAGAGATTCCGGACGAGGAGATCTCAACGACGACTCCCGAAGTCTCAGGATCCGCGGCTGGCTTGGGGACCAGCCAGCGGATCTTGACGGGGGTTGCCGCCGGGTTTTCCGGATTGAAGTTCTCCGGCAGCTTGTCGGCGTACTCCGTCTTCCGCACGCCGACCTTGTACTTGCCGGGAGGGATACCGTCCCCCTTAGCATAGGTTTCCGGGCTGAATTCTCCCTGAGCATCGCTCGTCGCCCGCGAGGGGCGGCGGTAAGTCGGGTCCGCAGGGTCGCGTTTGAAGAAGAGCATCGCTCCATCGACCGGCTTGCCGTCCAGCAGAACCTTCCCCTTGACCTTCACGAGCGAGGGGCGGTCGGCGCCGCCGCAACCCGCGGCAAGAGCGACGATCACGAAGAGCATAGTTGAGAGCGCGCGACCGTTCACGGTCAGGATCCTTCGGGGACAAGCGATCTGGAAGAAACTCCGACTGCGATTCCGTCCAAACGGAAACGCGATTGCTCATGGCTCTGCGGCGGCTCCTGCCGCGTTCGTCAGAATTCGCCCAGGCGATTGTTGTCCGACACGTTGAACAGATTCTGATACGTGAAGTTTCCTGCACCGCCGGCGGAGCCGGTGACGGGGTTCGTCTCAATGTTCTCGTTGACGAACTTGGCCGCTCCGTCGCACATCAGCATGTGGGCTCCTCCGACATGGGGACTCGACAACGAGGCCCGACTCACGAGCGTGCTGGGGCTGTTCTCGACATAGCAGAATCCGGAATCGGTTCCGTCAAAAGGTGTGTTCATCGGACACTGAGCTGCCACGATCGTCAGCCGGCCGGTGCACATCCGCCCCGCTCCCCAGATCGATCCGACCGAGAGAAACGGCGCTGACATCAGCGCCTTTTCTCCGAGCAGCAGCGTGTTCGATGTTCCGTCGCTGATGTCGCCCATACGCATCGCCACTGCTCCCCGGGCGTTCGGTGGAGCATAGGGAGTGGTCGGCGGCTGGACCGCGATCTGGTTATTCATCGCGTACATCATCGTCCCGAGGTTCCGCTGATACTTGTTGACGGTGGGTCCATTCGCACTCGGGCAGATGTAGACGGGAATCCGCGTCGTAAACAGCTTCTCCTGGGACCCCTCCGCCGCCGTCGTGTAGTCGCTCGTGTTCGTCATGTTGGCGGAGCTGTTGGGGATCAGGTTCGCCTGCCCCACCTGCAACTTGTTGTACAGCGCACCCTGGTCGATCTGCGGCAGGATCATGGACGCGTAACACCAGTTACGGTCGGTCTCCTGAGCGATTCCAGCCGGCCCCGCGACGCAGTAGGGGGGGAATCGCGAATGCGTTTCGTAATAGCTGTGGTACGCAATGCCGAGCTGTTTCATGTTGCTCAGGCACGTACTCCGCCGCGCCGCTTCTCGTGCCTGCTGCACCGCCGGCAGCAGGATCGCCACCAGCACCGCGATGATGGCGATGACGACCAGGAGTTCAATAAGGGTAAAGCCCCGCCGGCCAATGTGAGCGACCATTGACTTGCTCGAAAAGTGAATTCAGAAATCTGCGAAGAGAACCTCAGGGTAAGCCTTCAGCACTAAGTCATCAACAGCGTCTCTTTTCCTCTTAACGATTTGCCCAGACGGGCCGCGGCCAAGCGCGCCGGAATAGCACGCTTACCATCAATCGGGCGAACACCCACTTTGAAAGTTTGGGGCGGCGGTCCAAAACGCGATAGCCGACCCGTTCAATCTCTTTCAGGATCTGAAGCCCCCCCTGAGCAAACAGATCGATGTCGATCTGGAGCCGGCCCGGCAAACGATCGACGAGCGGCAGTCCGGCGGTGAGCCATTCGCGGGCGCGGTCGACTTCGAACCGCATCAGCGCGAGGAACTCGGGATTGGTGACCCGGCTCCGGAGGTCCTCGTCGCGGTAGCCGAACCGCGCGCGGTCTTCCCGTGGGAGATAAATCCGGCCGATGTCGAGATCCCGCGAGACGTCCTGCCAGAAGTTGGCGAGCTGCAGGCCGGTGCAGATCGAGTCGGACCAGGCGATGTTCTCGTCATTCGAGCATTCGCACAGCCGCAGCACGATTCGGCCCACGGGATCCGCACTGCGGCGACAGTAGTCGCGGAGCTGGTCGAACGTCTCGTACTCCCGGATGACCTGATCCTGCTGGAAGGCCGAGATCAGGTCTGCGAACGGGTCGACCGGGATCGTGAACCGGTCGATCGTCGACTTGAGGGCGACGAAGACGGGGTGCCGCGTTCCGCCCCCGTAACAAGCGTCGAGCTCGTTCTTCCACCACGCCAGAAGCTCCAGAGCCTGCTCCGGAGTTTTCGCCTCGTCCCCCAGATCGTCCGCCCAGCGGCAGAAGGCGTAGACGTTGTAGAAGTGCTGGTGCAGCTTCCGGGGGAGAAGCCAGGTGACGACCGGAAAGTTCTCGTAGTGCGATGTCGCCAGCCGCCGGCAGTAGGCCTCGGCCTCGGGGAGCGAGGGGGGAGGAGACGGGGCCGCGCGCCAGGCGAGAGCTTCGTCGACGAGCGACATGGGAATCGAAACCACGGAAGTGAGGGGGGAACGCCCGGATGCGGGAATCGGACGCTCCAGCGGCGTCCGATGGGGAACTCACTACCGGGATCTTAGAGGCCCTGCGTCGATCAGCAGAGGGTCGCCCCCCTGCGGAATTCGTTACGGCGACTCGTGGCGCAGCCCACGGTCGGGAGTCGGTCCGCCCGGGTGAGCACTTCCCTCGAACTCGGCTTGCTGCTCCTGGCGGTGTGCGAGGACGGCGTTCGCCACAAACCCGAGCGAGCTGGAGAGCGCCATCGAGGCGAAGACCAGCCCAACCAGGACGAGGCCCCAAAACCGGAACTCGGCCTGATCGTCCGGACTCAGTCGGTCACCGGGATCCGTCACGAGCGCCTCGCACCAGGTGATGCTGCGTCCGGACTCCGATGGCCTCGGGCGTCAGGCAACCGGCGATGCCAGCACCGACGCGGGAGCGACGCTCTCGCCGTTGCGGTAAGCGAGGTTGCCGAGATGGACGAGCTCCGACGCCAGCTGCCCCACAGCCAGCGGGGCCGTCGGCGTCTCTCGTGTCCGGACGCATCGCAGAAAATTGGCAATGTGCGGGCCGAGCAGGTCGGTCGCGTCCGCAGTGAGGCTGTCTTTCCGGTCGTAGACCTTCCAGCCGCCGCGGTCGACGACGAGCGTCCCCTCGGAACCGTAGAACGCCGTGCCGGCGGTCCGGCCTTCGATCCCGTGCGAGGACCACTGGCGGTGCTCCCACTGGATCATCGCCCCCGGATACTCGTAATGGACGGTCAGCGTGTCCGGCGTCTCGCGGTCATCCTCGAGCTCGAAGATCCCGCCGGTCGCCAGGACGCGGCTGGGACGCTGGACGCCGAGCCCCCAGGCGGCGACGTCGAGGAAGTGGACGCCCCAGCGGCTCAGCTCCCCTCCCCCGTAGTCCCAATACCACTGCCAGTTCTGGTGATAGCGGTTCGGATGGAACGGGCGGGCCGGCGCGGGTCCCAGCCACGCGGCGTAGTCGGCCCCCTTCGGCGGAGTCGACTCGGCCTTGGTGCCGATCGGCTTGCGGCGGTGGACGACCCACGCCCGGGCCATCCGGACACGGCCGATCACTCCCTGCTGGATCGCCTCGATCGCTGTTTGAAAATGCTGTCCCGACCGCTGCTGGAGGCCAACCTGGACCACCCGGTCCGTTTTGGCCACAGCGGTCGTCAGCTCGGAAACTTCCGCGAGCGACTGCCCGATCGGAGCTTCCACGTAAACATCCTTGCCCGCTTCGCAGGCATCCCGGGCGATCCGGGCGTGCCAGTGGTCCGGGGTGGCGACGAACACGGCGTCGATTCCCGAATCGTCGAGGAGCCGGCGGTAGTCCGAGACGGTCTTCGGCAGCCGCTTGAACCGATCGCCGAACTCGGAGCGGATCCCGTACAGGACCGACGAATCGACGTCGCACAGGGCGGCGACTTCCGCCTCAGGGCGGTTCAGCAGTTCGCCGAGAAGATCTTTCCCCCAGGCCCGGACGCCGATCACGGCCACCCGGACCGGATCCTGGCTCGCAGCCCGGGCGGGGGCGTTTTCGAGTCCCACCAGAGCGGCCGCCACTCCGGCAGCGTTGGCACTCCGGGAGAGGAACTGCCGTCGATTCCCTTCGCGATTCAGAAACTGATCGAGGTTCATAGGCCTGTCGTTAAGGCGGCGGAAACGGATCACCCGTTTCACAGCGACTACTATACCAGAAATCGGGGCTCCCCTGAGGGTTTTCCGGGGTGATTCCTCACCCCCGCCCCGCGGGTCCCACCACCGCATTTCGCTCAGGCAGCCGCCACAAACCACATCCCCCGAACAGGTTGGCATCCTCCTGCCGCGGGCAGGCCGGCACCCACTTGAGAACAGGTCAAGGCTCTGACCGCCCGCCGAGGGGGAGTCAAAACCTGTCCCGCCCGACGCGGAATTTGCCCAAGGAAGTTCCAGACCCCGCCCCGGTCCCGCTCGACGGATCGGAGGGAATCGCAATAATTCCGCACTCCCGATTTCGGTCCCGCCTCTTCCTATATGACAACGTCGTCGAACGTGACCCCCACCTCCCTGGGATACCGCATGCCTGCGGAGTGGGAGCCTCACGAGGCCATCTGGCTTTCCTGGCCGCACCGCGAAGCGACCTGGCCCGGCGCGTTCGACAAGATTCCGGGGGCGTTCGTCCAGATCGCCCGCCGGATCGCCGAATCCGAACTGGTCCGGATCAACGTCGGCGACCCGCACATGGCCAAGCGGGTCAAGTTCCTGCTCGAAGCGGGCCAGGTCAACATGGACCAGGTCCGGTTCCACTACAACCCGACGAACGACGCCTGGTGCCGCGACCACGGCCCGATCTACGTCGTCCGGGATGTCGACGGCCGCCGCGAGCGGGCGATCACCGACTGGGACTACAACGCCTGGGGCTGCAAGTACCCCGCCTACGACAAGGACAATGCGATCCCCCACCGGATCGCCGACGAGTTCACCGAGCGGCGGTTCACCCCCGGGATCATCCTCGAAGGGGGTTCGATCGACGTGAACGGCCAGGGGACGGTCCTGACGACCGAGGCCTGCCTCCTCAACAAGAACCGCAACCCGCACCTGACCCGCGAGCAGATCGAGCAGCACCTCATCGACTATCTCGCCGTCAAAAAAGTCCTGTGGCTCGGCGACGGGATCGTCGGGGACGACACCGACGGGCACATCGACGACCTGACCCGCTTCGTCTCGGCCGACACGGTGGTGACGATCGTCGAAGAGAACCCCCACGACGTGAACTACCGGGCCCTGAAAGAGAATCGGGAACGGCTCGAGGGGATGACGAACGAATCGGGGAAGAAGCTCCGCGTGATCGACCTGCCGATGCCGAATCCGGTCTCGGCGGGGGACATGCGGCTCCCGGCCAGCTACGCCAACTTCCTGATCTGCAACACCAGGGTGCTGGTTCCGACCTACCGCTGCCCGCAGGACCAGCAGGCGATCGGGATCCTGCAGGAGTTCTTCCCGGGGCGGGAAGTCGTCGGTATCGACTGCACGCTGCTCGTGTGGGGGCTCGGGGCGATCCACTGCATCACGCAGCAGCAGCCCGCGGGCATCAGTGCCCCGGCCGCCTGACCGTCCGAGCTCGCCCACACGGCGACGTCACACAACAACTACTTTGCCGGAGCGGTTCCGCTGGCCGGGACCACGCCCGAGCCAGCCTGAGCCGGGCTCGTTGCGCTGGCGGGGACCACCGCCGGTGCCGGAGCGACCGGAGCGGGAGCCGGGTTCACCGTCTTCGTACCGATCGGAGTGGTCGTAGTCGTAGTCGTCTTCACGACCTGCGTGACGACCGGGGTCCCGACGGCGACCGAGAAGACCTGGGTGTAGTACGGACGGCCGTCGCTCCCCCAGACCATGGCGACGCCGATGTCGCGGTAACCGCCGTTGAGCATGTTGGTCCGGTGGCCGGCGGAGGCCATCCAGGTCTGAACCGCCGCCTGCGGCGACCACTGCCCCTGGGCACAGTTCTCGGCGACCGCGTAGGTCGGGTAGCCCGCCTGCTGGAGGCGGTGCGTCAGATGCCGCCCGCCGACGGCGTGGGACATGACGCGGTAGGTCGCCATGAGCTGCGACTGCTCACGGGCGATCCGCATCAGGGCCGGCGTCGGGGTGAAGGCCGGGAGGCCGTAACGGGCGCGTTCGTTGTTCGTGAAGTCAACGATCGCCTGTTCTTCCTGCGTCAGAAGATTCTCATCGCGAACGACCACCGCCGCGGGAGCGGCAGCCGGTTTCGCGGCCGGCGCGGGCGTCGTGCCGGCGGCCGGGGTCACGGGAGCAGCGGGACTGGCCGGCTTGCTGTCGCTGGCCCCGGACACGGCCGCTGCAGGAGCGGGGGTCGACGGGGCCACAGCCGGACTGGGGGAAGCGGGCACGGGATCCGCCGCAAAGGCGAATCCGGATCCGAGCAGGAGAGTGGATCCGATGGTACGGAACGAAAACCGTGCGGTACGAGCGAACAACATTCACAATCCTCGGCAGACGCGGCGCCACTCCGAATCCGTGGAAGGAGCTCCAAACCCTGTGGCGTGAGGGGCCCCGAATTGTAGGTCTGGCCCCCCTGATTCCCTGGCCTGCGCAGACCCAATCTCCGGAGAAGAAACACATCCCCTGCCTCCGATGTGTTTGCCCCAAATTGCCTAAGCACCGGGTATGGCAGACTTTGTTTTCCTGCAGGTTTTCCTGAGCCTCTGAATCGACTACCCTTGGCGTAGGCGATTCTGCCTTCAGCACAGGTCGTATTGATGAGACTTTCGCGCCGGTCCGACTACGCTCTGCGGGCCCTGTTCGCCCTTGCGGCCCGTTATGGCGAGGGTCCGATCTCGATCCGCGAGATCGCGGCCAAGAACGATGTGCCGAAGAAGTTCCTCGAGCAGATCATGCTCGAGCTGAAGAGTCAGGGGTGGGTGCAGAGCATTCCCGGGCGGATCGGGGGCTTCATCCTCGCGGTGCCGCCCGAGAAGCTCAGCATGGGTCAGGTGGTGCGGTTCTTCGACGGCATCCTCGCGCCGATCGGCTGTGTTTCCTCCACGCACTACGAAGCCTGTTCCCAGGAACCGTTCTGCCGGTTCCGCCGCGTCCTCCTCGACATCCGGAACTTCACGACGCAGCTCATGGACCGCGCCACCCTCGCCGGCGTCCTCCGCGGCGAACCCGTCCGCCGCGACGAAGTCTTCACAGCAGGCGACGGCATCTAGCCAGGGCACAGCCCTGGACCTGCGCGGCGTGGGGCGATGGGTTGCGCTAAGGGGGCTGCGACGCCCAGGTGCGCTTTGTGGGAGGTTGGGGTGCAGGGGCTTTGCCCCTGCCTTCGCCGGTGTGCTTGTCGCAATCTTCTGCCTCTCAACAGGTTGTGGCCGCCGCGGAAGAAACTTCGAAAAAAGCAGCCGCGGTGTGTCGATCGGCGCCCGGCTTGTTCGTCGCTCAGGCAGAACGGGAGGGAGACACGTGGCCTTCCCCGACCACAGCCAGACTCACAACCACCATTGCAGATAAAGGAATCAAATCATGCGTTTCGTCGTGCTGGTCAAGGCCACCAAGGAGAGCGAAGCGGGAGTCATGCCGAGCGAGCAGCTCCTGACCGAGATGGGGAACTACAACGAGGAGCTCGTCAAAGCGGGGGTCATGCAGGCGGGCGAAGGGCTCCATCCCAGCTCGAAGGGGGCCCGCGTCCGGTTCTCGGGGAAAGAGCGAACGGTCATCGACGGCCCGTTCAGCGAGACCAAGGAGCTCGTCGCCGGCTTCTGGATCTGGAAGGTGGGCTCCCTGCAGGAGGCGATCGACTGGGTCAAGCGGTGCCCGAACCCGATGATGGAAGACTCCGAGATCGAGATCCGCCAGATCTTCGAGGCGGAGGACTTCGGGGCCGAGTTCACCCCCGAGCTGCGGGCCCAGGAAGACCGCCTGCGGGCCGAGATCGAGAAGAAGTAGTCGCGTTCGAAATTGCCTCTTCACCCCTTCCCCTGCTCCACCGCCAGGACGGGACTTCTGCTCCCGTCCCCGGCACCAGCTCACACGAGAGTCATCATGCTCAAGATCCTCCTCATCGTCGTCGCCGTGCTGGCGGTCCTGCTGGTCGCGACGCTCGTCGTCGCTTCGACGAAACCGAACTCGTTCCGGGTCCAGCGGACGCTGGCCATCAAGGCCCCTCCCGAGAAGCTGTTCGAGCTGATCGAGAACTATCAGACCTGGGGGGAGTGGTCCCCCTATGAGAAGGTCGATCCCGACATGAAGCGGACCTACAGTGGCCCGGTCGCCGGCAAGGGGGCGGTCTACGAATGGGACGGCGACAGCAACATCGGCGCGGGACGGATGGAGATCCTCGAAGCGACCCCGTCCAAGCGGATCGAGATCCAGTTCGAGATGTCGCGCCCGATGGCCTGCCTCAACTCGATCGAGTTCCTGATCGAGCCGCAGGGAGACAGTACCAACGTTACATGGGCGATGGCGGGCCCCAACTCCTTCATGGGGAAGATCGTTCAGACCTTCATCAGCATGGACAAGATGGTCGGCAAGCAGCAGGAAGAGGGACTTGCGAACCTCAAGGCCCTGGCCGAGAAGTCGTCCGCGTCCCCTGCTCCAATCGCTCCGTAGCCTTCCGCGCCGCTCGGCTCACTGCATGGTTTCGCGACCGAGCGACTGAGCGAGCGGGCAGGCCCCGCGAACCGGCCGGACCTCGACGACCATGCCGTTCTTGAGGTTCGGACAGCGCTGGGCGATCTCCGTCGCTTCCTCCAGGCTGTCGACGGTCAGAAAGAAGTAGCCGCCGATCGCCTCCTTGGCCTCGAGAAACGGGCCGTCCACGACCCGTTCGCCCCGCGCTCCGGAGACGACCCGCCCCCCTCGATCGAGCGGATGAGCGTGCTGCACCTTCCCTCTCGCCGCGAGGTCGTCATGCCAGGCGTTCCAGTCCGTCAGGGCCGCTTCCTTCTGAACCGGCGACATCGCCTCGTAGACCTCGGGGGTCGTGTCGCGAAAGAGCAGCATGTAGGCGGTGGACATGGCGAGTCGAAAGTGAGAGCGGGTGCGGTCCGACGACAGTGTTCTGTCGTCCCGGGCCAGAAGCAACCATCGCTCGCCTCTGCCGCTCGATCAAGACGACGCCTCGGCACTTCGCCGAAATTTTTCCGAAACCGTGTCGATTCTCCTCAGCGCCGTTCGACGCTGATGTGAGACCAGCCTGCCGGTCTTCGCCGGCGGGATCCCCTCCCCTTCAGAACCTTCATCGCAACAGGAGTCGGTCATGCTCGTTCAGCCTTACTTCAACTTCGACGGCCGCGCGGAAGAGGCGTTCACCTTCTACGAGAAGACGCTCGGCGCCCGGAAGGAGATGATGATCCGCAACAGCGAAGCTCCTCCGTCCGCTGAGGGAGGCTGCGGCGATGGCGGGATGCCCCCGCTTCCTCCGGGCTCGGAAAACAAGATCCTGCACATCTCCTTCCGGATCGGCGAGTCGCTGGTCATGGGCTCCGACGGCCCGTGCGCCGGCAAGCCGAAGTTCGAAGGGATCTCGATGGCTCTCACCGTGGCCCACGAGGGCGTGGCCAAGGAGAAGTTCGAAGCTCTCTCCTCCGGCGGAGGCCAGGTTCAGATGCCGCTGATGAAGACGTTCTTCTCGCCGGCGTTCGGCATGGTTCAGGATAAGTTCGGCGTCTCGTGGATGATCGTCGCCGAGGCGTGATCTCCTCGGTGGACTCTGTGCTGTCTGTGGCAAAAAAGCTCTGAAGCCATAGAGAACTCAGAGAGCCGTTTATTCCCTGTCCCTGAGCGCCGCGATATCGGTCCCCTTGCCGGAGGTTGAAACGATGCGTTTCCTGATGACCGCACTCCCCAGCTCGAACCAGCCGGCGAACGTCCCCCCCGATCCGCGGCTGATGGCGGCGATGGCCGACCTGACCGAGCGGATGACCCGAGCGGGTAAACTCGTGATGACCGGCGGTATGGACCTGACGGGGACGCGGGTCCGGCTGGCTGCGGGAGAGGTCGCCGTCCTGGATGGCCCGTACGCCGAAGCCAAGGAGGTCATCGGCGGCTATGCGATCGTCGAGGCCGCGTCGCGGGAGGAAGCGTTCGAGATGGCGAAGGAGTTCCTCGAACTCCATCGCCAGATCCTCGGCAACACCTACGAGGCGGACAGCATCGTGCAGCGTCTCTATGGTCCCTGGGATGCCGACGGCTGCGTCCCGCCCCAATGAACGCGATCCAATCCCCCTCAACGAAAGCCCAGGCCATGTCCACTCCCGAACCGCCCCGTCCGAACTCGAAGGGGGCCGTCCTCGCCGGCCGGGTGCTCAGCACGCTCGTCGCGCTGTTCCTGATCGCCGACGGCGTGGCGAAGGTTCTGAAGGTCGAGCCGGTCCTCAAGGCGTGCGCGGAACTCGGGATTCCCGAGAGCCAGATCGTGGGGATCGGGATCACGCTCCTGGCCTGCACGGCGGTCTACATCCTGCCGCAGACTGCCGTCCTGGGCGCGATCCTGCTGGCGGGGTACCTCGGCGGAGCGGCCGCCACCCACGTCCGCGTGGGGGGACCGGTCTTCCCGATTGTCTTCTCCGTCGGGTTCGGCGTGCTGGCGTGGCTTGGCGTGTTCCTGCGCGAGCCGCGTCTTCGGCAGCTCATTCCGTTTCGCGGCCGGTAGCGAACCCGCCCCCCCCGGCTTCGGCTTTCCTCACGTCCTTGTTGCCCGTTCCTTCGGAGTTCCCCTCCCATGCGCTTCATGATGCTGATGATCCCCAAGGGCTACGAATCGGCCGCGCCGGGGACGATGCCCTCTGCCGACGCGGTCGCGGCGATGATGAAATACAACGAGTCGCTCCAGAAGGCGGGGGTTCTGCTCGCCCTCGATGGCCTGCATCCCCCCTCGGCGGGAGCCCGGGTGACCTTCGAAGGGAACAAGCCGACGGTCATCGACGGCCCGTTCATCGAAGCCAAGGAGGTCCTCGGCGGTTACTGGATGATCCAGGTCAAGTCGAAGGAGGAGGCGATCGAGTGGGCTCGCCGCTGCCCCGGTTCGCCGAACGAAGTCATCGAGATCCGGCAGGTCCAGGAGATGGCGGATTTCCCCCCTGACGTTCAGAAGGCGGCGGAGGGTTTTCAGCAGATGCAGGCGACCACAGGCCAGCAGGTGTGAACAATCCGCCGGGCTTTCGCCCTGCCCCTCTACAGGGGGCCGAACCGGGACGGGCGGCCTTGCACGGTGGGCGGAATCGTGATGTGATCGGTCGCCATGATGGCGACCGAAACCGAGCGCACGATCGACGCAGTCTGGCGGATGGAGTCCGCGCGGGTCATCGCCGGCCTCGCCCGGATCGTCCGTGACGTCGGACTCGCCGAGGAACTCGCCCAGGACGCCCTCGTCGCCGCCCTGGAACAATGGCCGCAAGGGGGGATTCCGCAGAACCCCGGTGCCTGGCTGATGGCGACCGCCAAGCACCGGGCGATCGACCAGATCCGCCGCAACAAGCGGCTGCAGGCGAAACAGGAAGAGATTGGCCGCCAGTTCGAGGCCGATCAGCAGAACGCCATGCTGGACGTCGATGCCACCCTCGACCAGGACGTGCAGGATGACCTGCTCCGCCTGATCTTCACGGCGTGCCACCCCGTCCTCTCCACCGAAGCCCGCACCGCTCTCACCCTCCGCCTGCTCGGCGGACTCACGACGGACGAAATCGCCCGCGCCTTCCTCGTCGCCGAACCGACGATCGCCCAGCGGATCGTGCGGGCCAAACGGACGCTCAACGAAGAGAAGGTCCCGTTCGAAGTCCCCCGCGGCCCCGAACTGGCAGAACGGCTCGCCTCCGTGCTCGAGGTGATTTACCTCGTCTTCAACGAAGGCTACACGGCGACGGCGGGCGACGACTGGATGCGGCCGACCCTCTGCGAGGAAGCGCTCCGGCTCGGCCGCATTCTGGCGGAACTCGCCCCCGAGGAACCCGAGGTCCACGGCCTCGTCGCCCTGATGGAGATCCAGGCTTCCCGCTCCCGGGCGCGGCTCGGCCCCGGCGGCGAACCGGTCCTGCTGCTCGACCAGAATCGGGCGCTGTGGGACCAGCTCCTGATCCGCCGCGGACTGGCCGCCCTCGACCGGGCGGCGCGGCTCCAGGCCGAGCCCGGTTCCTACGTGCTGCAGGGGGCGATCGCCGCCTGCCACGCCCGGGCCCGGACCGCCGAAGAGACCGACTGGCGGAGAATCGCGAGCCTCTATTCCGAGCTGGGGCAGATCCGCCCTTCTCCCATCATCGAACTGAACCGGGCGGTCGCGGTTGGGATGGCGCTCGGCCCCGCGGCCGGCCTCGAGATCGTCGACCGGCTCGTCGACGACCCGCAGATGCAGCGGTACCACCTGCTGCCGAGCGTCCGGGGGGATTTCCTCTTCAAACTCGGACGGTTCGACGCCGCGCGGCAGGAGTTTGAACAGGCGGCCGCCCTGACGCGGAATACCCGCGAACAGGTCTTTCTCCAGAACCGGGCCCGCGAATGCGCTGAGCGGATGTGACGGGCCGCCTCGCCCGGCGAGGTAAATCGCTGTCTCCAGACTCCCTTGCGACTTTTTAGTTGACGCACGTTCACATAGCGGCAACACTCTCACTGAACACTAGTCAACTTTGGCCAAGTTGACCGCAACCGGCCGTGCGGGCTCCTGAGATCGAGGAGGTCCGCCGGTTTCCTGCTTTGGGCGAGTTTTCCACCACGCGAGGTTTGCGCACATGAGTGCTTTCATGACGTTGGCACGACCGATGGCCGTTTTCGTGCTGCTGGTGAGTTGTGGCTTCACACCCATGGATCAGGCCCTCGCTCAGCGACCGGGGAAAAGCATCCAAGACCAGGACGAGAGCGCCGAGGGGCAGGCGCGGCTCGGCGATCTGACTCAGCGGGCCCGGGAGGTCTATCGCCAGCGGGACAGCGTCGCGGGTCAGCGCCGTCCGTTGGCGCTGCAGCGGGATCCACTGGCAATCCGGATCACGAAGCTGCAGGGGCTCGGCAAGGAGATGGTCGCGACGCTGATGAAGGCGAACCGGCAGGCGCAGATCGTGAACAACAATCTGCAGAACGCGCAGGAGGACGACGCGTTCCTCCTGCGGCGGCAGCTCCGGTCGCTGCAGCGGGACATTGAAGGGCTCGAGTTCCAGATCCGGGCGAACAACGACCTGATCGATGTCGCGGCGACGGACCTCAAGACGATCGACAACCAGATCGCTCCGCTCGACAAGGAGCTGGCACGACTCTGGACTGACATCGACGAGGTCCGCGGCCAGTGGGACGATCTCCGCGAGCCCGCGGAGAAGTATGCCCGCGGCGAGTACGAGGCGCTGTTCGAGGCGGTCGACGAGTGGCAGCGGGCGGATGCGCTCTGGCCGGGGGGCTACTACTGGAAGGCACTCTGTGCGTACGAGCTGGGGGACATCACCGAGGCGGAGACGCACGCGAACAAGGCCGAAGAGATCCGGATCAAGGAGCTGGGGATGACCGATCCGGTCTCCGAGTCGGAGGCGGTGATTGCGCTCGTGCACACGAAGATGGGGGGCAAGTACGGGGCGCGGGCGAAGGAGCGGTTCTCGAAGGCGGTCCGGCTGTACACGAAGCAGCCGAGCTGGTTCACGAACTTCGTGATCGGGCGGTGCTATGCCGAGAAGGAAGCAGACGCGACGCGGGCGAAGATCGAGTTCGAGAAGTCGCTGAAGGCGAAGCCGAAGAACCTGTGTGCCACGGTCTGGCTGGCGCGGCTGCAGACGACGGCGAAGAAGGAGACGGTACGGGACGTAGAGGCGGGGACGCAGGCGCTCGAGGGAGTGTGGAACGAGACCGGTAAACGCTCGTGGCGTCTTGGAGCGTTTCTGGTCGAGGCGTATGCGGCGGCGGACCGGAAGACCGATGCGGAGGCGCTGTTGAAGGAGGTTCTGACGCTCACGCCCCCCGGAGAGCAGACTGCTCTCCGGGAGCGATACGCCAAGCTCGCGCCGGGCTCGTAATGGACCTGTTGGGGTGCAGGGGCCCCGCCCCTGCCCGCCGGAGGCCTTCCGTACAGAGAACCGTCCAACCGTCGCTGTGCGAACCTACGTCGCCCGGCGGTATGTCATCGACATGATCTGATTCCAGTTCCCATCCGCCCCCTGCACGAACGAAGTAAACGTCCGCTCGGAGGGAGACTTCAGCTCAATGACCTCGCGGTAGTTCGCCATCGCCCCTTCGACGTCGAAGCTGGGTCCGGTGGTTTCGAGCGTCAGGACATTTCCGTCGCGCGAGCCGTCGTAGACCCAGAGGAAGTCCATCATCGAGCCGAACCAGGTCCCGACGTAGCGTTTCTTCGCGGCGTTGTAGCCGATCGTCAGGAAGGCGATGGCGGGCTTGCCGTCGGGGGTCGTCCCCCGTCCCTCGCCTTGAATCCAGAGCTCGCCGATGCCCCGGATCGATTCGGTGCCGGTGAACTTCTGAGGGGGAGCCCCAGGCTCGCCGGGGGCTTCCATCTCGTAGGTCCATTCCCCGATGAGCTGCTGCAGCCAGGCGTGTTCGGGGGTCGGATCGGTCTTCATCTCGAGGGCCCTTCAGGAACGAGAAGAACGGACGGGTTACAGCCGGGGGGCGGCGGGTTTGAGCGGGGCCTGCCACGACGGGGCGCCGCGGGTCTTGACCTTCCGGCTGTAGACCTTGTCGCCGCAGGTGGCGTAGATCGTGTCCATCTCGGGACCGCCGAAGGTCAGGTTCGAGACCTTGCCGTTGGGGGTCGGGATGATGCAGTTGACGCGGCCCGCCTGGTCGCAGACCTGCAGTCCCATGCGGGTGGCGACGTAGAGCCGGCCGTCGCGGTCGACCCGCATCCCGTCGGCGCCGCTGTCGTCGTCCTGGTCCCGGACGTGGAGGTGGTAGTACCGCTGCTTGTACTGGAGGGTCCCGTCCGGCTGGATCTGGTAGCTGTAGACCCAGTGGGAGCGGCTGTCGGCGACGTAGAGGAGCGACTGGTCGGGCGAGGTGGTCAGGCCGTTCGAGAACTTGAGGCCGGTGTCGACGACAGTTTTCTTCCCTTCGGGGGTGATGTGCCAGACCTGGCTGGGGGACTTGCCGTCCCAGCCGGGGTTCGTGACGTAGATCGAGCCGTTCTTGAGAACGACGAGGTCGTTCCCCTTGAAGCCGTCGGCGACGGTCTTCGATTCTCCCTTGGGGTCGTAAGAGACAATCTTCTCGGTGCCGCCGGCCACGGCGTAGAGGCGGCCGTCGGGACCGAAGTTCTGGCCGTCGTTCCGGGGGGTCTCCTCGAGGAAGAGGCTGACCTTGCCATCGAGGCCGACCTTGTAGGTCTTGCTCGCGCCCACGTCGTTGTAGAAGATTTCCCCGGTGGCGTTCGTCGCGGGGCCTTCGGTAAACTTGTACCCCTCGCCGACGAGTTTCCACTCTTCGCCGGGGATCAGGATCTCGCGGAGCTGCGACGAGCCGGCCCCCGCCTTGACCGGGGCAGGCCAGTCTTTCCAGAGCCACTTCATCGCGTCCGGAAAGACTTCCGTGGCCTGCTTGCCGTCGTGGCCCCCTTCACCCCAGGCGTGGTTGACTTCGTAGCCGGCGAAGGTGAGGGACCGTTCCATCTCCTGGTTCGCCATCCACCAGTCGCCGCCATAGATATTCTGATCGTTGCTGCCGTCCTGCAGGTAGACCCGCAGCGGCTTCGGCTCGAACTTGCGGATCAGGGTCGGGTAGACGTTGCCGCCGCGGAGGCCGACGTAGGTGCCGATCGTGCTGAACACCCGGCTGAACGAGTCGGGACGCTCCCAGGCGGCGGTGAAGGCGCAGATCGCGCCGCTGCTGGCGCCGGCGATCGCCCGGTCATTGCCGCTTTTCGAAAGCTTGATTGCCCGGCCGTCGCCGGCGGTCTTCTTCTCGACCTCGGGGAGAAGCTCATCGAGGATGAAGCGGGCGTAGTGATCGCCGAGGCCGTCGTACTCATAGCTCCGGTTGAAGCGGTCGAGCGACTCGCCGCTGGGAGCTTTCACCCGGCCGTGCATCACGAAGACGCCGATCGTGACCGGCATCTCTCTGGCGGCGATCAGGCGGTCGAAGACTTCGGGGGCCTTGTACTGGATCCCGTCCTGGCAGACATAAACGCAGGCGGGCTTGTCGGGCGAGTACTGCTGGGGGACGTAGACCCAGAACTTGCGGGTCGTGCCGGGGAAGATTTTGCTGTTCTCGAACTCGTATTCCTTGACCTCCCCCTTCGGAACGTCGTCCGCGAAGGCGACCTGCGGCAGCCAGGAGAGGAACGTCAGGACGAGCGCGAAGCGAAGCATGGAGATCCTGTGCGCAAGGAGGAGAGTCGGCGGACCACAGAGACAGCGGAGCGTGGCATCTTCCAGGCAGGGAGGCAATCGAACGGGCTGGCGGGAAACGGTTCTGTTATCTTCGCTCCGCCATGACCGCCGCGACCGCCGTCCCCCCTGCCCTCCCCGATGACATCGCGCCCGATCGCGCCCGGCGGTGGACGATTGCGATCGTCGCCTTGGCGCTGCTGGTGCGGGTCGCCATCGCGATCGGCCTGCAGCTCTATCTCGACCGGGTCGCTCACCGGCAGTTCCTGATCGAAGGGGATGCCAACGGCTACTGGGAGCTGGCCCACAAGCTCGCGCGCGGCGAAGAGTTTTCCATCTACACACCGCCGCGGTACGTGCTGCGGATGCCCGGGTTCCCGGCGCTCCTGGCGGTTTCGATCCGGCTGTTCGGTGACAGTCTGTTCGCAGCGCGGCTGGGACTTGCCTGCGTGGCGACGCTCGTGGTGTGGCTCACCATCCGGCTCGGAGCCAGCCTCTACGATCGCCGCACGGGCCTGATCGCCGGGGCGTTTGCCGCCCTCTCGCCGGCGATGGCGGGGTTCGGCGTCGACTTCCTCTCCGAGACGGCGTTCGCCGCCTCGATGGTCGGCAACCTGTGGGCCATGGCGGTCTACCTCCGCCGCTCGCAGCAGGAGTCCTGGTCCCTCCCCCGCCATGCTGCGTGGGGGATCGGGATCGGCGTTCTCGTGGCCCTCGCCTGCTACATGCGGCCGAGCTGGCTGCTGGCGGGACCGATCTTCGCTGGAGCGATCGTGCTCCTCCGCCGGCCGGTCGCGAAGTCGCTCGTCACCGGAGCAATGGTCCTCGCCGGCTGCTTTCTCGCTCTCCATCCCTGGGCGGCCCGCAACCAGCGGATCACGGGGCACTACATCCCGACGACGCTCTGGATGGGTCCCAGCCTCTACGACGGTCTGAACCCCAAGGCGACCGGCGACAGCGAGATGTCGTTCTTCGACCAGGAGAACCTGATGTCCCGGATGACCGAGTACGAAGTCGACCGGCACTACCGGGCCGAGTCCTGGAAGTTCGTCCGCGAGAACCCTGGGCGGACCCTCGAGCTCGCGATTGCCAAGTTCGGGCGGTACTGGAAGCCGTGGCCCAACGCGGCCCAGTTCGAGCGGTGGCCGCTGCGGCTGGTCGTCGCGGCGTGGTTCCTCCCGGTCATGCTCCTGGCCGGGATCGGACTCTGGAGGATGCGGCGCGACTACTGGGGCTGGCTCGTGGCGGCCGGCCCGATCGTCTACTTCTGCGGCCTGCACCTCGTCTTCGTCAGCTCGCTGCGATATCGCCTGCCCGCGGAGTATCCGCTGCTGATCCTTTCGGCAGTCGGGCTGCAGATCCTTTGGCCGCGGCGGGGGGAGCCGTCGTCGCTCCGTTCCGGTTCGTGATCATCCGGATCTCGTCGGTCTTCCGTTCGACCGCCGGAATGACCTCCCCTTCCGAGAGGATCAGGACCCGGTAGTGGTCCTTCCCCGCCTGCTTCACCGCGTACATCTCGGCGTCGGCGAGGTCGAGCATCACCGCCGGATGCCCCGGGTGCGGGAAGACCACCGCCCCGATGCTGAACGAGACGTCCCAGTTCCGCGTGTAGGCCATCGCCTTGAGGCGGCTGTGAACGCGGGCAATCGTCGAGTCGGCCGCTTCCGAGGGGAGTGCCGGGAACAACAGGGCGAACTCGTCCCCCCCCATCCGGCAGACGGCGTCGTAGCTCCGCACCGCCCCTTTCAGGATCTGGGCGACGGTCAGCAGCAGTTCGTCCCCCGCGACGTGGCCGCGGGTGTCGTTGAACTTCTTGAAGTTGTCGCAGTCGATGAAGGCGACCGTCACCGACACGCCGTTCCGGCCCCCCCGGTTCGACTCGGTCCGGATCCGCTCGTAGAACGAGTTCCGGTTGAGGAGCCCGGTCAGCGGATCGGTCCCCGCGATGACGTAGGCGTCTTCAAAGCTCTGCCGGAGCCGGGCGACCGTCATCCCGAACGCGGCCGAGACGGCGGCGCAGATGATCGCCGAGTCATGATCGACGAAGGCGACCGGGACCCGTCCGGCGAGCGCCGGGACAAACCAGCCCGCATACGACAGGAGCGACAGGGCGAGCGCCGCCCCCCAGCCCCAGACCCACGCCCCGATGGCGATCTGCGGCAGACAGAGAGCGACCGCGGCGGTGGACGCCCCCGAGAGCGTGCCGATGAGCCCGGTGGTCAACGGAATGAGGAACGGGACCACCCAGGCGATGGGGGACCGATCCCGCCGTTGAATGAAGGATTCCGTCATGGGGTGGCGAACGACAGAGGCACGATCCCAGGATTGAAGCACGGAATCCCGTCTCTTCCAAGATCGGTTTCCATGCCCGCCCGATCGATCCCCGTTGCCCCCGCCGGCGGGAATTGGCTCGAACTCTGACAACTGTGCGGTTTGGCTTGCCGGGCAACCTCGATTCCGCACCCCGGAGACGGGAAATCCGGTCACCGCCGGACCTGGGACGCGGATCGTGACGACTGTAGGGACACATCGGCCGGTGGGAGTGGCCGAACCCCGAAGGAGCGTCCGGGCTGGATTGGACGGTTCCTCTACGGAAGCGCCTCCGGCGGGCAGGAGCTCCGCCCCCGCACCCGGGTGGGGGAAATTGCTGGAATCCGGCCGGGGCTCTGGCTACGGTAATCGGGTCCGGATGGTGTGGCCGTGGCCGTTGTCTTTTCACTCTTGAAAGGGTCGTTTCATGTTGCGCGTTCGAATTCTGTATGTCGCTGCGCTGGGCCTCTGCGTCGCGGGCTCCGCCCTCCTGGCCCAGGAAGCCACCGCCAAGAAAGACCGTGGCCCCCTCCCCGCCAACTTCGGCAAGCTCGCCCTCTCCGACGAACAGAAGGCCAAGGCCTACCCGATCCACGAGGAATACCAGAAGCAGATCGACGACCTCTCCGCCCAGATCAAGAAGCTGCAGGCCGAACGGAGCGCCAAGCTCCGCGAACTGCTGACCCCGGGCCAGAAGGAACGGCTCAAGGAACTCCAGGCCGAAGAAACCGCGAAGCGGACCGCCGAGACCGCCAAGCGGGAAGCCGCCGAAGCGGCCAAGAAGGCCGGCGAGAAGGCGGGTGAAGCGGTCAAGGAAGCCGGCGATGCGGCGAAGAAGGCAGCCGAGGCCGCGAAGCCTTCCAAGTAACGTCCCGTTCGGTTGCCCCTCCGCGGTCAGCGGCGCTCCTTCGACTCGGGCTTGTCCCCGAACTCAGAAGAGTGTCCGCTGCCGGGGAACGGGCGGCCCCGCCGTGACCGCTGAGCGGAGCGGCGGGAGTTCGGGGACCAGGGCCGTCAGCGCCGCATGAAACCGCTTCGCCAGCTCCGGGGCGTTCGTGTCGTCCGGAGCGTGCGTGAACACGATCGGCTGGAGCCCCTCGGCGATCCAGCCCGCGACGTTCGACGCCCACTCCTGAATCCAGGGGCCGATCGCCTCGACGTTGTTCCGCCCGATGAACCGGACCATCGGCCGCCGGCCGGTGACCGTCGTCCGGTACGGCGAGCGGGGCTTGCGGCGCTGGGCCTGCCGCTCCGACTCATCGCTCGCCCGCGCGGAAAACAGCGGCCGGCTGTCGAGGTGACAGCGGTCCATCCCGAGCTCCGTCAGCAGGTCCTCGAACCGCTGCTCCATCGGGCCTCTCAGAAAATAGTCGCCGTGCCGGGCCTCGACCGCGTACGAGAACTCCCGCGGGAGATTGCGGAGATAGAACTCGAGCTCCGGCCACTGCCGTCCCGAGAAGTGCGGCGGCAACTGCAGGAATGCCGGGCCGAGGCAGTTGTGGCGGGCCAGCTCCTGCATCAGCTGCAGGAATGCCATCGTCTCGGTCGTCGCCTCGATCAGCTGCCGGTCGTGCGTGATCGACTTCGGGAACTTCAGGCAGAACTGAAACCCCGGCTGGACCGACTCCCCCCAGCGGGTCACGGTCTCGAGCGCCGGGATCGCATAGAACGTGCTGTTGACCTCGACCGCCGAGAACATGGTCGAGTACTGGCGGAGCCAGTCCCGACGGGTCGAATCCGCGGTGTAGACGCTCCCCTTCCACCCTTCGCAGGCCCACACCGGACAGCCCAGGCGGTAGACGGGTTGGGAAGCGGTCGGCATCAGAAGAATCCGCTGAGGGTGGCGTCGGCGGAGTGGAAGGGACGAGCGGTCCGTGCAGCTCAGCCGCACGAACACGCTCACAGGAATTCTTCGCAGTCCGGCGGACTCGTCCACAGGGGAACCGGGAAGAAATCCCGGCCCCCCTGAGCAGCAGCCCGCACCGCCCCTCGCTTACTTCCGGTTCCGCCAGTCGATCCCCGACATTTCCGAGAGGGCCAGCATCAGGGCGTGGGTCCCGTTCCGGCCGAAGCCGCGGGCCTTGACGCTCATGTAGAGCTGCTCGCCCAATGCGAGCCCCGGCAGCGAGAGTCCCATCCGCTTCGATTCGGCGAGGGCGATCCCCATGTCCTTCACGAAGTGCTCGACGAAGAACCCCGGATCGAAGTTGTTGACCATGATCCGCGGGCCGAGGTTCGACAGCGACCAGCTGCCGGCCGCCCCGGTCGAGACCGACTGCATCACCGTCTCGAGGTTGAGCCCCGCCTTGTAGCCGTAGAGGAGCGCTTCGCAGACGCCGATCATCATCGTCGAGATGAGGATCTGATTGACCATCTTGGCATGCTGGCCGGCCCCCGGACCTCCCTGATGGACGATCGTTTTCCCCATCGCCTGCCAGCAGGGCTGGAGGGCGTCGACGACGGCCTTATCGCCGCCGATCATGATCGAGAGCCGCGCCTCACGGGCGCCGATGTCTCCCCCCGAGACCGGGGCGTCGACGGCATACACTCCCTTGGCCTTCGCCGCTTCGGCGATCTCGACCGCCAGCGACGGCTCGCTGGTCGTCATGTCGACGAGGATGTTTCCGGCCTTCGAACCGGCGAGCGCCCCTTGATCTCCCAGGAAGACTTCGCGGACGTCCGCCGGGAAGCCGACGATCGCGAAGATCACGTCGGAGTTCTGGGCGACTTCCTTCGGCGAGGCGGCCCACTTCGCCCCGAGGTTGACGAGGTGCTCGGCCTTGGCGGGGGTGCGGGTGTAGACCGTGGCGCTGAAGCCCGCCTTGATCAGGTGGCCGCACATGCTGTTCCCCATCACGCCGGTGCCGATCCAGCCGATGCGGGTTTTGCCGGGGGTGATGGTCGGAACAGACATGGGGATCCTCTCGGGGTGCGGGTGAGCGAGGCCGAGAGTATACCGCGGGCCGAAAGGACGGACAGCGAGCCGGCGAGGAGGGTCCGGACCCGCAAACGAAAACGCCTCGCGGGTTCCCGCGAGGCATTGGAAATTCGGATCGACCGCAGTCGGCGGTCAGCCCCCCTGCACCTCGATCTTCCGCGGCTCCGCCTTCTTCGCCCGTGGCAACGTCAGTTCAAGGACCCCCTCCGCCAGCTTCGCGGAGATCCGGTCGTGATCGACGTCATCGCTGAGGATGAACGAGCGGACGAAGTCGCCGACGTGGTACTCCTGATGGAGCAGCTTCGCCCCCTGCGGCGCCTGCTCGGCGACCCGGCCAAAGAGACTCAGCTTGTTGTCCTGGACCTGGAGTTCGAGCGAATCGGGAGCGACCCCCGGCAGGTCGGCGCGGAGCACAAGCCCTTCGGGGGTTTCGAAGATGTCGATCGGCGGAGTCCGGACCCACCGCTGCACCGGCTCCGTTTCCGAAGCAGCAGGCGACGGGGGAGGAATCAGACGGGGCTGCATATCACCAGCCATGGCTACGCTCCTCCATTCAGAACGGGGATCTGCCGCGGCTGGGTCGAGGGGGACTTGGGGAGCCGCAGCAAGAGCACGCCGTTCTTCAGCTCGGCCCGGATCGCCTCTTCCTGAATTCGTTCGGGGAGCGAGAACTGCCGCTCCCAGTGTCCGCCGGGACGCTCGCTCCGCCGGAACTGATCGGCCGAGACCGGCTGGGAGTCGACCCGGTTCCCCTTCATCGTCAGGACGCCGTTGGCCATGCTCAGCTCGACGTCCCCCACTGCGATGCCGGGGACTTCGACCGTGATCAGGAACTCCGTGTCCGCGTCGTAGATGTTGACCGCGGGATAGGGGCGGCCGTAGCGGAGACCTTCTGTCGCCGAGTTCACGCTCTCCAGCAGGCGATCCATCTCGCGCTGCAGATCGCGAAAGGCTTCGAACGCACTCCCCCACCGGAACAGACGCATGGCTTTTTCGTTTCCCTGAAAGAACTCTGCCAGAAATCAAGCAAAGTCCATACCAGTCCCCCGGAGCGGAGGGGGCGGAAGGGTAACATCAGCCCGTCGAAAGCGTTAAGTGCAGTCCCCCCGCTCCCCGGACCAGCAGGTGTGGCCACCGAAGAGTCTGCCAGAGTGACAGACACGCCTCCGCCGGAGGCTCTGCCACGCCAAGAACTTCCGCTGCGGAACGGCGAGGGGAACTGGCTGAAAGCGGCAGCGGCAAAGACTAGCGAGCTTCGACCGGAACGCCGGAGAACAGCTCAGGGGGAGTGTAGGACCGCGGCACGGAAGGGTGGACCACCTCCCGCTTCAGGACGATCAGCGTCTCGTCGTCCGCCTGGACCCGGGTCTCCGCGAACAGCCGCGTGGCGTTGAAGAGTTTCTGAACGATCGCCTCGGCACTCTCGTCGCGGGATTCGCTCACCAGCGACAGGACCCGCTGGATGCCGAACAGCTCGCCCGAGGGGTTCATCGTCTCCTCGAGGCCGTCGGTCGCGATCAGGCAGATGTCCCCCGGGAAGAGTTTCACCGACTGCGACTCGGTCGGCAGCGGCGCGATCCCCAGCGGCAGGCCGGTCGTGTGCAGCCGCTCGGTCTTCCCGTTCTGGCGGATGATGTAGGCGGCGTGGCCGGCGGCGGCGTAGTTGAGCGTGCAGGTGTCTTCGTCGAGCGACGCGACGAACATCGTGATGAACTGCTGGATGCTCGACGAGTCGTACTGCGACTCGTTCAGCATCATCAGATTGAGTTCGGTCAGGAGCGTTCCGAGATCGTCGATGTTCCGGCTCAGCGCCCGCAGGTAGGCCCGGGCCTCGACCATCCGGAGGGCGGCGGCCATGCCGTGCCCGCTGACATCCCCCACGGCGGCGAGCCAGTGGCCGTTTGCCTGCGGGATGAAGTCGAAGTAGTCCCCGCAGCCCGAGGCGGCGGAGAACGCCTGCCCGGCGACCTCATAGCCCCGGAGCTTCGGGAAGGTCTTGGGGAACAGGAGCCGCTGGACCTGTTCGGCGGTCCGGAGGTCCTGCTCTGCCTGGACCCGCTTGCCTCGTTCGATCGCGAACCGGACCACCCGGCTGATCGCCTCGGGGTTCATCCGGCTCTTGACGAAGTAGTCGTGGGCTCCGAGGCCGAGAGCCTGGAGAGCCATGTCTTTGTCGGTGTTGCCGCTGATGACGACGATCGGCAGCGAGGGGCGGAGGGCGTGAACGGCGCGGAGCGTGGCGAGTCCGAAGCTGTCCGGCAGTTCCATGTCGAGGAGGCAGATATCGACGGGAACGGTCTCGAGGATCTGCAGGGCGGCGGAGAGGCGTTCGGCCTCGACGACTTCGCACGGCTCCTCGACCCCCTTGCGGAGGTAGGCGCTGACCAGCACGCGGTCATCCGCGCAGTCTTCCACCAGCAGCACGCGCAGCGGCGTTGTTCCGGACATCATGCACCCGCATGCAGGAGAACCCGTCTCTCCCCGCCCCGAGCGTTCTGGAGCAGGAAACCCAGGCAAGCCTACGTCCGTGTCTGGAGTGAACCTGCCGAACCTCCGCGAAATGGGTCAGGCCGGCTCCGGCACCACGCCCCAATCGAACCAGGCGGCAGAGTCGGAACGGCCGGAAGAGTCGAGCCGTTCGGGCGGACCGGCTCCGGAAATTCCCGGGTCACCCCCGGAATCCGACGAACATCCGTCCCGGGTCCAGGGGCGGAGCTCCTGGCCGCCGGAGGCTTTTCGTTGTGGAACCGTGGGAAACGTCAGGCGTCCGCTTTAGGGGAACCGGCGTCGAGGCCCCCCTCTTTCCTTCCCGCGGAGAGTGCAGTGCGGGCGTCCTGAAGAAGAATGTCCTCAACGCCCGTCCGCGATCGGGTGCCCGTCGTGTTCCGCGGTTCCACAGGGGAAGCGCCTCCGGCGGGGCCAGCAGCCTGCTGGACCGGGGCGGCCGTGGGACGCGGGATTCAAGCGGGGAGCGTCGTGCCGGCCGGAACGTGGTCCAGGCCATCGAGTCGTTGCAGGTTCACCGCTCTCGGCGGAGCGAGCGTCTTTGCCCAACCCATCGCCACCGCCCGCCCCGGTCCAGCGGGACGCTGGCCAGCAGCCTGCTGGACCGGAGTGGCCGTGGGACGATGGGTTTAAGAGGGGAGCGTCGTGCCGGCCGGAACGCGGTCCAGGCCATCGAGTCTTTGCAGGTTCACCGTTCTCGGCGGAGCGAGCGTCTTCACCCAACCCATCGCCACCGCCCACCCCGGTCCAGCGGGACGCTGGCTGGCTGGTTACTGCTGCTCGGCGGCGAAAGCGAGGCGGAGCAGGTCCGCCACGGTCCGGGCCTTCAGCTTCTTCATGATGTTGGCGCGGTGCGTCTCGACGGTCTTGATCCCGATCCCGAGCCGCACGCCGATCGCCTTGTTGGTCCGCCCCTCGACAATCAGCGACAGCACGTCATGCTCCCGGGGAGAGAGCTTCGCGAGCTGCGCTGAGGCGAGATGCCGGTCTGTAATGTCCCGCAGGATCGCCAGGACCTTCTGCTGCTCGTACCGGACCAGCTTCGAGTCGAAGACCCGCGTCTCTCCGTTGAGATCGATCTCGTACAGCGCCGAGCGGGTCTTGCCGTCGGCGCAGACCGCCTCGATCGTCTCCACCATCCGCGTGGCACACGACGGGAGCACCAGCTGAAACAGCTCCATGCCGACGATCCGGGACCGGTCGTCGCCGAGCCCCATGCTGCTCCCCCCCTCGCACTCCAGCACGCGACCGGTCCGGTCGTGGATCAGAATCAGGTCGGGGATCGCGTTGAGGATCGCGCGGATCCGGGATTCGCTCGCAGCCAGGGCCGACTCGGCAGCCCGGCGGAGAATCTGGAGCGTCCATTCACGAAGGCTTCGACGCACGCACCGCGGGATCTCCGCGAGACTCGCCGCGGTCTTCTCGACGTAGTCGGCGGCCCCGCTCTTGAGCGATTCCCCCGCCTCCCCCTCGTCTCCGTGGCGCGTCATGATCAGGACGGGAAATGTCCGCCCCTCGATCGGCGCGACCAGATCGGTCCCCTTCCCGTCAGGGAGCGTCAGGTCCGCCACGATGATCGCCGGAGGCCGTTGGCGAATCACAGCCCGAGCCTCCGCCAGCGTCGTCACGACAACCAGCGTCATCGAGGGCCCCGGGTCGGTCTCGAACGCCCGCTGAATGACCCGCGCATGCTCCGGGTCGTCTTCGACGAGGAGAACGCGTGACGCCTGCGGCTCGCTGGAAGTGATCACGCTGACCTCTCGCTCTCCAGGGTGAAACGGACCATCGCGTCGAAGGTCGGCTCGCTCGCTTTGGTCCAGATCGTCCCTCCATGCAATCCGACGATCCGGCAGGCCGACGGTCCGGTCGTCAACCTCGATCCCGTTCCCGTCGCAACCGAGACGGACTCATCGCCGACGGATCCGTCGGAACACCGCCTGGGCGAATTCCGTCTTCGCGGGAGGTGTCGAAACGGCGATCGAGAGGGGAACACGAGGCGAAAACGGACAAGTCCACCGGCAGACAGACAGCACCGATCACCACGCCGCAACGACCGGTTCGCGATTGCGGCAGCTCACATCTCCGATGGCCGCAAGGCCATGTCAAACCGGAAGTGACCCAGGTCCGGAATCACCTCAAGGGAACCGTTTCCGGCTACGTGGTTTGACGACATGCAAACTGCCGCCGGCGGAGACATCTGAACGGATGTCGCCAACCTCGGGACAAAGTCGTCCAACACCACAACCGGAATCCGCTTCAAAGGACTATCATTTTTGACGATCCGCGGTCGGTCGCCCCTCTTGGGAGGCCGGCTCAGGTCCGGTTTCGGACTCGGCATCCCCGGGGCTCTCTTCCTCAGCGAGGACGGAGACGGCCGCGAGTGGGTCGATCCTCTCGGCGCCTCGCTCCGTTCAGGGCGCACCACGCTCGAGGCAAGGCGCACCCGTCGTTCGAACCGGAAGTCATCTACAGACGCAATTCACTGCTGCAACTCACGGCCGCAATTCATGGACCGAGGGGAGGAAATCCGGGACTGCGTGACGGATTTCCAGCGTCCGAATGCATGACAGCACCGGGTCTATCGTCACAACACCCCGATTTCTGAAGGGGCGCCGAACAGTTCCATCGTAGCGGGGCAGGAAAGGGGAAACGAAACGGGGTTCCGCGGTTCTACTGAGATCCCACCTGGATTTGTCCCCGGACGCTGCAGAATCCGACGACCGCCGGCAACGCCCCTCCTCTCCCGAACCTGAGGGGCGCGCCCCGAACGAGAGCCCGCGGGAGACCACTGCCGGAAATCGCAGAACGCATCAGCAACCACACTTGCGATGTCCCGCGGCGCTCCCTACATGTCGCATTGGGTGCAGGGCCGGCGGCATCGGGCCGACCGTCCCGCGCTCATCTCGTCATCCTCCAGGATTCCCGTCATGGTCTGTCGCTCGACACTCTTGGCCCTCGCGGCACTCTTCGGACTGGTCGTCCCGCTCGCTGCGGCTGACACCCCCACCAAGGAGGTCGCCCCGGTCCGGATGGGATGCGGGATCATGACCTTCGACACGGTCCCCGGCTGGGGTCTGGGGGAGGACGGGAAGTCGGTGATCGGCCCGACGCACGGCAGCGTCGTGATCGACAAGGCGGGGAACATCTACACCAGCGCCCAGATGGGGGTGTTCGTCTTCTCCCCCGAAGGGAAAGTGGTCCGCCGGTTCCTCGGCGACAAGTACTCCAACATTCACGACATGAAGATCCGTGACGAGGAGGGCGGCGAGTTCATCTACGGCGCCCGGAATGCCAACGCCGAGGGGATCAAGTTCAACGCCGAGACCGGGGACATCGTCCTGAAGCTGCCGTTCCCGGCCGAGTCGGGTCTCAAGCTCGACAAGTTCAACCCGACCGCGATCACCGTCGCCGCAAACGGCGACATCTTTCTGTCGGACGGCTACGCCAGCAACCACATCTTCAAGTTCGACAAGACCGGCAAGTACCTGAAGCACTTCGGCGTGAAGGGGAACGGGCTCGAGGAGTTCAACACCGCGCACGGGATGGTGCTCGACACCCGCTACGAGCCGAACCGGCTCCTGATCTGCGACCGGAACCACCAACCCAAGGGGCGGCTCCTGCACTATGACCTCGATGGCAAGTTCATCGAAGAAGTCATCACGGGGCTCGGGATGCCGACGTCGGCTGCGATCCAGGGGGACTACGTCTCCGTCCCGGACCTGCACGGGCGGCTGGTGATCCTCAACAAGACGAATACGATCATGGCCGTCCTGGGACACAATCCCGACCCGGCCAAGGGGGGGAACTTCAACATCCCGCAGGACCAGTGGAAGGAAGGGATCTTCAGCGGGACGCACGGCTCCTACTGGGACAAGGACGGGAACCTGTACGTGCAGGACTGGAACGTCTCGGGCCGGCTGATGAAGCTCGTCCGGGTCAAGAACTGATTCCCCGGGAATCGAAGGAATCCGTCGGGCTGTCTCTCACGGCAGCCCGGCGGTTTTCCGAAGCCCTCCTTCGATGGCGGTCCGCCGCCTGAGACGATTCCGACTCGCAGGCAGGTCTGCTTCGCGCGAACGATCCGCCGAACACGATTCTGATCGGCGCGTTCGGGGCGAAGTCCGCGTCACCGCCGCCCCGCTCTCCCTGCCTCTCGCGCTCCGGGACGGGGGGGCCTTCTTCCAGTCGGTCGCCGCGACGCCGTTTCACACGACCTTCCGCAACGACTCGTTGAGCTGTCTCTCCTGGCTCGCTTGCGCGGGAGTCTCCGTTCCGATCCTGCTGCGGCTCGTCGGAATCACGTTTCTCGCCTCGTTCAGCACGGTGGCGATCTCTCTGGTCCGATTCCGCAGAACACCCGCGGCGTTCGTGGCCGCATCCATGGCCACCTATCTGTTGCTCTTCGCATTCAACTAGCAGTCGCTGGCCCATGACGACATGGTCGTTTTCGCATCGGGAGCAGGGCTGATTGCGGCGCTGGATCTGCCTCAAGATGCTGAGAGCGGATCCGCACAGCCGAGCGATTGAAGATCCTGCACCATCCCGCTGGCATTTGGCCGCTCAGCCAGCGCGATCGAGAACCACGGCCCGGCCGGACCTGAGCGGATTCGGATTCCTCAGGAATATCCTGGGCCATTCCCGCCGTGCTGTTCGGCTTGTCGGGGTTAGGAAGTCCCCGACGGGGGCCGTTGTTGATGCGAATCGGCATCCAACCGGCACGACAAGTGCCCAGCGGAGACGACCTTCTCCGGGAGGGCGGGAAGCCTCTGGACTCCCGTGACCCGACGCGTCGATATTTCCGAAATCACTGCTTTCGACTTGACCCGGACTACCGCCAGACGGACTAAGGGGCCCCCGTGTGGATTGATGCCATTGTCGTCGTGTTCCTGGCTGCGATTTTCTGCAGCGCGCTCTACCAGACAGCACTCCTCGTGCTCTGCTGGAAATACTGGCGCGACGTCCGCCGCGGCGTCCCCGCCCCTCCGCCGCTCGCACCGTCCGCACGGCCGTTCGTGACGATCCAGCTGCCGATGTACAACGAGTCCTCGGTCGCCACGCGGATCATCGAGGCCGTGGCGAGCTTCGACTATCCCCGCGACCGGATGGAGATCCAGGTTCTCGACGATTCGACCGACGGCAGCCACCATCGGATCGAAGCGAAGATCCAGGAGCTCCGCCGGACTGACCCCGACCTGCAGATCGAGATGCGGCACCGGACCGACCGGTCCGGCTTCAAGGCGGGAGCGCTGCTGGCCGCGATGCCCGCGGTCCGCGGAGAGTTCATCGCGATCTTCGACGCCGACTTCGTCCCCCGTCCGGACTTCCTGAACCAGACACTCCCCTGGTTCGCCGCTCCCGATGTCGCCGTCGTCCAGAGCCGCTGGGGACATCTCAACGCGGCGGACTCGGTCATCACGCGGTTTCAGGAGTACTTCCTCGACGCTCACCATTCGGTCGAGCAGCGAGGACGGTGCGCCGCGGGATACTTTCTGACGTTCAATGGCACCTCCGGCGTCTGGCGGCGGAAGGCGATGGAGGAGGCGGGGGGGTGGAGCACCTCCACGCTCGTCGAGGACCTCGATCTCAGCTTCCGGGCGCAGATCCGGGGCTGGAAGATCCGGTTCCTCGAAGACTACGTCACCCCCGGCGAGCTGCCGGACTCGGTCCTGGCGATGCGGGTGCAACTGTTCCGCTGGATGAAGGGGCACTCGCAAGTCGCGCGGCTGCTGCTCCCCAGCGTGCTCCGCTCCCGGTTGTCGGTTGCCGTCAAGTTTCAGGCGTTCTGCCAGATCCTGGCGACGCTCTCGATCGTGGCCAGTCTGGTGGTCCTCCTGATCACGGGGCTGATCCCGATCCTCCTGGCCTACCGTCCCGACCTCAACCGCGTCCTGTGGCTCGGAGCGGCGGGTTACCTGTGGGTCCCCTTCGTGGCCCTCGTCTACGGAACCCCCCGCCTCCGGTACGACTCCGGATCGTTCCGAACGAAGCTGGCCTCCTTCCTCCCCCGATCCCTGTTCTTCTTCACCGTCATGGCAGGCCTGTCGGGACAGGGGACCATGGCGGTCCTCCAGGGGCTGTTCGGACGGCGGGGAGAGTGGATCGTTACACCCAAGGGGTTCGCCGGGGGAACGGGGGCCGACAAGCCCCAGCGGACCCAGAAGCGGCTGCCGAACTTCGTCTGGCTCGACATCCCGATCGCACTCTACGTCGCCGCCTCGATCGGCGTGGCCGCCTGGATGGAGGTCTATCCGCTGATCGCATTCATGCTCTGCTGGCTGACCGGGTTTGTGTACCTGTTCGTCGAGAGCTGGATGGATGTCTACCGCGCCCCCCGCACGCGGAGAGTGGCCGTGCGGGTTCCGCCGACGCCCGTCCTCAGCCCGGCCGAGCCTGTTTCCTAGCCCGCCCCGCCCCTCCCCGACTGCCCCTGAACTCCGCCCTCACCGACTGGAACGCCGATGGGCACGACCTCCCCGCATCGCCAGGATCAGACCGCGTCCGCTCCGCTGCCTCTCCGCAGGCGAAGGGGATTCACGCTGATCGAGCTGCTGGTGGTGATCGCGATCATCGGGATCCTGGTGGCGATTGTGCTCCCGGCCGTTCAACAGGCCCGGGAGGCATCTCGAGCGGCGACCTGCCGCAACAATCTGAAGCAGCTGGGAATCGCGCTGCATAACTACCACGACACGGAGAGATGTTTTCCCCCGCGGCAGACCGGGACGGGAGCCCCCGGTGTGATGGGTTCGCAGCAGACACGGAGCAGTGCCCTCGTCAGCCTCATGCCCTATGTGGAACAGGGGGCTTACTACCAGCAGATTGTCGATAACAACGACGTCCCCTGGGCGGCCAGCGTCGTGACGGCACGGACCGTCCCGCTCTACATCTGTCCTTCGGACCCGACGGGAAGCGACCCGAGCGGGTCGCCGAATTTCCGGGGGTACGCCAACTACATCTTCTCGGCGGGGGACACGCTGGCCGGGTCCGGAAACACGCCGGTCTCGTCCGTCCCGATCATCGTCGGATCACGAGGGATGTTCGCGTCCCTGCGAACCTATCGCATTGCCGATTGCTCGGATGGGACGAGCAACACCATGGCCATGTCGGAGGGTGTCCGCCCCGGAAGGACGGACGAGATTGGCATGCGGGTCGGCGGCGCGAGTCCCTCGAGTCCCGCAAGCTGCGCGGCGTACCTCGTCGGTCGTTCCTATACGACCGCCGGTTGGACGGGAGATACGGCGTTCGGCTACCGGTGGGCGGATGGGGCGGCCTACTTCACCGCGTTTTCCACAATCCTGCCCCCCAATGCCGCCTCCTGCTTCGTAACGGCCCCTGATCACTGGGGGACCGGACTCTTCTCCGCCGGAAGCCGGCACGCCGGGGGAGTCAACGCGATGCTGTGCGACGGATCGGTCCGCTTCCTGAGCGACAGTATCGACACGGGCAATCTGAACTCACTTCCGCCGAACCCCGATGTCGGGGGGATATCCCCCTACGGAGTCTGGGGAGCACTCGGCTCGCGGAACGGCAATGAGCGGCTCGGCGATTTCTAGCGCCGCTTTCGGAGAGGCGTGCTCCCTCCCGGCCTCCGATGCGAGGGGCGTTCACCCCGCAAGGGGCGCAGCGAGGAGCTGACTACTCCGCAGGGGCCGCACGCTCGCCGCGCGCGGCGTCCGGCGGAGGAACCTCGGCACGAAAGACGACGACGTCCGGCTGGCCGGGGGCGAGCCGATGGTCACCGACCTGAAACCGTTTCAGCTCCGTGAAGGAGAGCTGCTGAAGCCGCGCCTGAAGGATCGCATCGCGCATGACGCTCAGATCGTCGATCACCAGGATCGGCTTTCCCGGGCTCGGAAGCTCCCAGATCGAAGCGTCCCTGAGATGCCAGTTGTCCGTGTACATCGTTCCGACCGGCGACAGACAAGCCACTGAGAAGCTCTGCAGATGGGGCTGGTCTCGAATCCACTGGCAGGCATCGCGGTGCAGCGCCTGAGTCGGTGTTTCCATGAGCGGGAGCGCTCCTCCCGCCCAGCTTGCCCCCCACGCGGCCAGAAATCCGAACAGCGAAGCGGTGAGGAGCCGGCCGCTGCGGATCCATCCCCCCACCACCGCCAGTCCCGCCGCAACCACGAAGAGCGCGATCGCGTAGAAGAATGTGAACATGCACGCAATGGTGGGTCGATCCGGGTACGCGAAGAAGGCCCCCAGCGCGATGGCTGGAACGAGAAAGACCGCGATCCGAAGAGCACGCGAGACCTGCGTGATGGCATGGCCTCCCCCAGGACCGGCGGCCAGAAGCCTCGCTCGGACGCCGTCGACTCCCTGAAGAATGCAGAGCGCCATCCAGGGGGCCGCCGGAACAAGGAACCGTGCGTAGCCTCCGCTGGCAAATCGGTTGAACATGAAGAGCAACGTCTGGAGAAGCACGAGGCCCAGCGCACCGACAACCACCAGCCAGCGGCCCACCGCTGCGCTCGAAAATCGTGTTCCATCCAGGCCGACGAGAACCGCTGAACGAAATGACGTCCCGACCGCGGCGGCGTCCTTCGCGGGAGGCGGAGAGCTCTCCTCGTCCGCCGGCGGAAGGGTGCCCCAGACCAATCGACAGCCCCCCCAGACCGTGAGCAGAATGGCGACGGGCCCGACGGCCTCGATCCACATGAAAATCCCCCAGAAAGGACCCGCGGAGCCGTAGCCCCGATCCGAGGAGGGGAGATAGCGCGTCCACGGGTGCTCCGGGGCCCTGGACCAGATCGAGACGAGATTCCAGACGACTTCCCCCGTCCAGACGAGCAGCGCCGCGATCCATTCCCGCCTCCAGCAGAACAGCAGCATCCCCCCCATGACGAAGAAGATCGCCTCATGTCGCGTCAGCATCGTGAGCGACAGCACCAGGGCCGAAGCGCGAGGCCGGTCGCTGACGAAGAACAACGTCGCGGCGATGAGGTAGAGGCTGCAGATCGTCTCGGTGAGCGTCGTCACGGAGAGCTGAAAGTGCAGCGGCAAGAGGAGCGTCAGCAGGCCGGCCCACTCGGCGTTCGGAATCCGGAGACGCCGGGCCGTCGCCGTCGTGAGGGCGGCCACGACGACGGCGATGCCGAGCGAGAACAACCGCGAACAGAACAGTCCGGTGAACGTGTCTCCCACCCAGGCTACGAACGCATAGGGGACGGTAAACCCGGGCCGCGCCCAGACGTTGAGAAACAGATCCGGTTGCTGCCAGGCCCTTCGAGAACAGAGATAGTGCAGAGTGTCGTCGTTGTGATAGTTGCCGTCGGACAGCCAGGTCAGCAGGAGTCCGTAGAGGGCTAACGGCCAGATCCATCCGGCCCATTGCCGCCAGTCAACCCGCTGGAGTTCGCCGGTCCACGGGGAGTCGCCAGGGGTGAGGGACGAATCAAGGCCCGAGGAGGTGCTCATGTGCCGAGTGGGAACGCTTCTTGGGGGACGTCAGGGAATAGTCTGCTGCGGAGCAGCCGCCCCCTCGGTCCCTGCCGATGCAGCACGGCGACACATCGGTGACCACGGACCGTGGGGAGAAGGTACAACGCCGCCGCGACATCGAGCCACAGGGAATTCCGAAGGGTCCTGTCCGAAGGGCGGGACGCGACTCCTCGAAGCCTTTCCGCGACATGCCAGGACCCGCCTCCCGAGGCCGCCTACCGCAGGAACATCCGGTACACCGGATTCTCGGTTTCCTCAGTGTGCGGATACGCCAGCGTCTCCAGAAACTTCGGCAGCTCCGTCTCCTCTTCGCGGGGGACCTGAATCCCCACCAGGATCCGGCCGAAGTCGGCTCCCTGGTTCCGGTAGTGGAACAGGGAGATGTTCCAGGTCGGATTCATGCTGGAGAGGAACCGCATCAGGGCTCCCGGGCGTTCGGGGAACTCGAACCGGAACAGGCGTTCGTCCTGGGCGAGGCCGCTCCGGCCGCCGACCATGTAGCGGACGTGGGTCTTCGAGAGTTCGTCGTCGGTGAGGTCGACCGTCTCGAAGCCGTGGGCCGTCAGCTTCCGGACGATCTCTGCCGTGTCCTCGCGGCTGCGGACCGTCAGGCCGACGAAGACGTGGGCTTCCCTGGCGTCGGAGATCCGGTAGTTGAACTCGGTCACGCTCCGCTGGCCGATCAGTTCGCACAGCCGGCGAAAACTTCCTCGTTCTTCCGGGATCGTGACCGCCACGAGGGCCTCTCGCTGTTCCCCGACCTCGGCCCGTTCCGCCACGAAGCGGAGGCGGTCGAAGTTCATGTTGGCGCCGCAGGTGATCGCCACCAGCGTCTGTCCTTGCAACCTGTTCGCGGCGACGTACTGCTTGATCGCCGCGACCCCGAGCGCCCCGGCCGGCTCGAGAATGCTCCGGGTGTCCTCGAACACGTCCTTGATCGCCGCGCAGACCGCATCAGTGTCGACCGTCACGAAGTCATCGACGAGCGCCCGGGTGAGCCGGAAAGTCTCCTCCCCCACGAGCTTCACCGCGGTCCCGTCCGAGAACAGTCCGACGTCGCCGAGCGCGACCCGCTCCCCCGAGCGGACCGACCGGATCATCGCGTCCGAATCGGCGGTCTGGACGCCGATGATCTTCACCTCCGGCCGGACCGCTTTGACGTAAGCCGCGACCCCCGAGATCAGGCCGCCGCCGCCGATGGCGACGAAGATCGCGTGGATCGGGTGCTGATGCTGGCGGAGGATCTCCATGCCGACCGTCCCCTGCCCCGCAATGACGTCGGGATCATCGAACGGATGGACGAACGTCAGACCTTCGGCCTGCTCGAGCTCGCGGGCATGCAGATAGGCGTCCGAATAACTGTCGCCGTGCAGGACGACTTCCCCTCCGAGCGCCTTCACGGCGTCGATCTTGAGCGTGGGGGTCGTCACCGGCATCACGATCCGGGCCCGGCAGCCGAGCCGCCGGGCGCTGAGGGCGACCCCCTGGGCATGATTGCCGGCCGAGGCGCAAATCACTCCGCAGGCGAGCTGCTCCGCCGAGAGGCGGGACATCTTGTTGTACGCCCCCCGGAGCTTAAAGCTGAAGACCGGCTGGTTGTCCTCCCGCTTGAGCCAGACCTGGTTCCCGATGCGGTTCGACAGCCGGGCTGCCGGTTCCAGCGGGGACTCGACCGCCACGTCATAGACCCGGGCATTCAGGATCTTCTGGAGGTAGCTCATCAGCCCGGGCTGGCCGTCCGCCTCGAGCGACGCCGCAGAAGAAAAGGGCTGAGAAGGGGAACCAGCGGACATCGGAAAAACCTGAGTGGAAGCAGAGTGGCGGGCCGCCGGGAGCGAGCAAGCCGCGCGGCGGGTTCGCTCCGCCGATCATCGCGACCCGATCCGGCAGCAGGAAGTTCGCCAGCAAGGGGAGGCGGCGGGCCGGAAACCGGGCGGGACCGGTTTCAGCCTGCGGACCGGCAAAGAGAGAAATGAAGGCGCTGGGACTCGAACCCAGGACCTACGGATTAAAAGTCCGTTGCTCTACCGACTGAGCTACGCCTTCATCCACACTCCACGAAACCCGGGACGGTCGAAACCGTCCTCGGAATCCGCGGCGCGGAGGCGGACTATACGTCCCCCTTCCCCTCGTCGCAACCAACGTCCGCAGCGGACACTCGGACGACAGGGCACTTGGCGAGAGGGTTCCCGATCTCCCCCGGACGTGGAGCGGAGAGGACCGGTCCTCCGCTGCCGGGTACGAGGCGGGAGAGACCGCGCATCTTCCTTTCAGGGAAAAACTTGCAGTCTCGTTATCCGCGCGGTACCTCTCAAGACACATCGCGGGTGCTTCCCGCACCCGACACGTTTCCACACCAGTGCGCACAGGGGAGGGAACATGCGACGGTTGTCGACGCTTGGGCTGCTGCTGATCCTGGGGCTGATCATGATGGGGGCCCTGGGAAATTCTCCGCGGCCCCCCCTCACGCCCGTCCTCCCCCTCCCCTCACTGGCTGCCGAAACACCTGAGTTCCACTACTTCTCGTTCCTCACCAACACCGCCTTCTCTCCCGTGGAGCGGGTCCTGCTGTTCGGCGTTCTGGGGATCGCCTTCGCCGGCCTCGCCTACGCCTGGATGCTGATGGGGCAGGTGAACGCCGCCGACGCGGGGACGCCCCGGATGCAGCAGATCGCCGCTGCGATTCGCGAAGGGGCGGACGCCTACCTCAAACGGCAGCTCACGACGGTCTCGATCCTGATCGTGGTCCTCGTCGTGGTCCTGTTCGCGACCAAGGCGATGACCTCACCCCAGGGAATGAGCGACCCGTTCGCCCTGGGGCGGGCGTTCGCGTTCCTGATGGGGGCGATCTTCTCCGCCACCGTCGGTTTCGTCGGAATGCGGCTCGCCACTACCGGCAACCTCCGGGTCGCGGCCGCTGCGAAAGTCGGCTTCGGGCGGGCCCTGATGCTCGGCTACCGGACCGGAACGATCACCGGGATGCTGACCGACGGGCTCGGGCTGCTCGGCGGGACGCTGATCTTCATGGCGTACGGCGAGCATGCCTATGAGGCCCTCCTCGGATTCGGCTTCGGCGGGACGCTGCTGGCCCTTTTCATGCGGGTCGGCGGCGGGATCTACACCAAGGCGGCCGACGTCGGGGCGGACCTTGTCGGGAAGATCGAGAAGGACATCCCCGAGGACGATCCCCGCAACGCGGCGACGATCGCCGACAACGTGGGGGACAACGTCGGCGACTGTGCCGGGATGGCGGCCGACATCTTCGAGTCGTACGAAGTCACGATCGTGGCCGCGATGATCCTCGGCTGGGCGAGCTTCGGGCACATCGGTGTCCTGTTCCCGATTCTCGTCCGGGCGATCGGGGTCATCGCCTCGATCGTCAGCACGTACCTCGTGAAGGCGGGGGACAAGGGGAACGTCGCCGAGGCGATGAAGTCGATCAACTTCGGGTTCCTCGTCGGCTCGGCGATCTCGGTCGTCGGGTTCCTGGTTCTCGGGTACTTCTTCCTCCGCTTCGACGAAGCCCACATCAGCCTCGACAAGCTGACCGCAATCAAGGCCCTGCCGGCCTGGGCGAACTGGGGAGTCTCCGGGCTCGATATGCGGCCCGCCTACAGCTGCCTGATCGGGGTAATCCTGTGCGTCGCCCTCAACAAGGTGACGGAATACTTCACCGGGACCGAGTTCAGCCCGGTCCGGGGACTGGTCCGGAACTGCGAGACGGGACACGCGACCAACATCATCGAGGGGTTCGCGGTCGGATATGAGTCGAGCGTCTGGACGGCGATCGTCCTCTGCTCCGCGATCCTGGGGAGCGCGATGGTCTACTCCGGCGAGAACGCCCTCTTCGTCGCCTACGGCGTCGCCATGTGCGGCATCGGGATGCTGACGCTGACCGGGAACACGATCTCGATGGACGTTTTCGGCCCGGTGGCCGACAACGCCAACGGGATCGGGGAAATGGGCTATGACCGCGAAGAGATGGGCGAGGCGAACTACAAGGAGGCCCGCCAGATCCTCGCCGACCTCGACGCGGTCGGGAACACCACCAAGGCCGTCACGAAGGGAGTGGCGATCGGCTCGGCAGTCATCGCCGCCGTGTCGCTCTTCGCCAGCTACATCACCGTCATCGGCTCGGGGGGCCAGGGGGAGAGCGAGGCGATTCCCGCCGGGCTGTTCGACCATGTCGCCGGGCTGCTGACGGTCTCCAGCCCGCGAGTGTTTATCGGGATGCTCCTCGGCGGAGCGGTCCCCCTGCTCTTCAGCTCGATGACGATCCGGGCCGTCGGGCGGGCGGCGTTCCTGATCGTGAACGAGTGCCGCGAACAGTTCCGGGACAAGGCGATCTGGGAAGGGACCAAGAAGCCGGACTACGGCCGCGTCGTCAACATCTGCACGAGCTCCGCCCAGACGGAGCTGATCGGCCCGGCGTTCCTGGCGGTCTTTACCCCCGTCCTGGTCGGATTCCTGCTGGGACCAGTCGCTCTGGCCGGGTTCCTGGCGGGGTCGATCGTCGTCGGGCAGCTCATGGCGTCGTTCATGTGCAACGCCGGCGGGGCGTGGGACAACGCCAAGAAAATGGTGGAGGACGAGCCCAGGAACCTCGAGGCGAACACTGGCAAGGGGAGCGAGAAGCACAAGGCTTCGGTCACCGGCGACACGGTCGGCGACCCGCTCAAGGACACCGCCGGTCCGGCGGTGAACCCGCTGCTGAAGGTGATGAACATGGTGTCGATCCTGGCGGTGCCACTGGCCCTCCAGTTCGATTCCGAGACGGTCAACCGCGTGAAGGAAGGGGCGGCGAAGTTCCACTTCCCACTGCCGGAGAAGTTTGCCGTGAGCCCGATCAATACGTTCTGGATGGTGACGGTGGCGGTCTGCCTGGCGCTCCTGATCTGGGCGATCCGGCAGTCGCACCGCGAGAAGGCCTGACAGGCGCGAGCCGCGAGTGCGTTCTGGCCCCGGAGAATGAAAAAAGACCGGCCCGGTTCTTGCGAACCTGGCCGGCCCTTGATGCTCAATTGAGCGAGACTCTTCAGGCGGCGGCGGAGTCCGGGGTCAGGAGCCGCTTTTCGCCCCGGACGATTTCCGGGGTGATGACGTACTGCTGGCCCGGTTCGCGGTCCGGCAGTTCGTACATCAGGTCGAACATGACCGACTCGACCACCGACCGCAGGCCGCGGGCACCGGTGTTCTTCCCGCGGGCGATCTTGGCGATCTCCTTGAGGGATCCGTCGGTGAACTCGATGGTCGAGTTCTCCATTTCGAACAGCCGCTGGTACTGCTTGACGATCGCGTTCTTGGGCTCGGTGAGGACCCGGACGAGGTCCGATTCCGTGAGCTTCGAGAGCGTGCTGAGGACCGGCAGGCGTCCCAGGAGCTCGGGGATCATCCCGAATTCCAGCACGTCTTCGACCGAGACGTTCTCGAGGACGTCGTTGATCCGCTCGGATTCGCTGACGACTTCCTGGCCGAAGCCGATCATCTTGCGGCCGAGCCGCTTGCCGATGATTTCTTCGAGCCCCACGAACGTCCCGCCGCAGATGAACAGGATGTTCGTCGTGTCGACCTGGATGTACTGCTGCTCGGGGTGCTTGCGGCCACCCTGGGGAGGAACGTTCGAAACCGTTCCTTCGAGCATCTTGAGGAGGGACTGCTGGACCCCTTCCCCCGAGACGTCGCGGGTGATCGAGACGTTGTTGTTCGTCCGCCCGATCTTGTCGATCTCGTCGATGAAGATGATCCCCCGCTGGGCCGTATCGATATCGAAATCGGCGGCGTGCAGCAGCTTGAGGAGCAGGTTCTCGACGTCTTCACCGACGTACCCGGCTTCCGTCAGGGTCGTCGCGTCGCCGATGGCGAACGGGACCTGCAGGAGCTTGGCGAGGGTCTTCGCCATGAGGGTCTTGCCGGAGCCGGTCGGCCCGATCAGGAGGATGTTCGACTTCTCGATCTCGACGTCGCCATCCCGGTCTTCCGTGTGGACCAACCGCTTGTAGTGGTTGTGCACGGCGACCGCGAGAGACCGCTTAGTGCGGGTCTGGCCGATGACGTACTTGTCGAGGTGGGCGACAATTTCCCGAGGGGTCGGGATCTTGTTGAAGAGCTTCTTGGGCTCTCCCCGCCGCCGCCGTTCCTGGTCGAGGATCGACTGGCAAAGGTCGATGCACTCCCCGCAGATGTAGCAGTCACCGGGACCTTCGACCAGGGGGCCGACGTCACGGTAACTCTTTCCGCAGAACGAACAGTTGGCGTTCTTCTTCCCCGTCGCGTTTTTCTTGCCGGGGGTGAAGTCTTTGCCGGAGGTCATACCAGTTCCTTCAGAGGTGTCGATCGCCCGAAAACGATCTGCCCGGTCCGTGGCCGCCTCCCTGGTTCGGCCTGCGGATTGGTCGTACCTGAATCGTCCTCGATTCATTCCTGGTCTGCCCGGCGTATCGATTGCCCGGTTTGATCCGGGCGAAGGATGCGGTCAGGCGGCTGGGCAGGTCACTCGTCGGACGAGTCCGACGAAACCGGCTTCGCGGGTTCTACGGCTTGCGGCGGTTCCGGCGTCTTCACTGACGCCTTCCCCCCGGCGAGTTTCCGCTTGATCAATCGGAATTCCTCGTCGGAGAGGTCACCCTCCCCCTGCATTTCGCGGAAGTGGGTCAACAACATCTGGGCGTCAGCAGCAGGACCGTCATCTTCGTTCAACCACTCACGAAGCTTGAGGATCAGCCAGCTGAGGACTACGAGAGCAAAGACCAGACCAATGAGCCACGGCAGAGCCTGAAGCAGCAATTGCTGCGTCTTCACCTTCGGAACCGCTGCCAAAACCCACATTGTTTCACCCCGGCGGCTGGCATCCGCCGCACCGCCCCAGATTATCTGGTAGAAAATTCTAGCTGACAAGGACCGAATTACAGACCGGCCGGATTCGCGCCCTTGCGGCGCGGGCTCGATCTTTCGCCGGCTAAGCTCTTCGTGGTCTCGATCGCCGCTTTGCGTGAGACGTCGCCGGACGGCCTCTTTGGCCGGTTGCAGCCGCGCTGCGGACTCGAGAGCCGTGCCCCTGGCACAGAGAGAGCGAGCCGCCTGGTGAAGCGGGAACGGCCGAAGAGCGGTCGACCGACCCCGATCACCCTTCGCCGGAGACGGGCGGAGGGGTCAGTGGCAACGGCGGAGGCTGGCATCCTCCGAGAGCGACGTCTCCCATCAGGGGAAGTTCCGGCGGTTCGTGCCAGCCGAGGAGCGACTTCACGTCGCTGACGAGGCCGGTCCAGTTCTCGTCGAGACGCTGCCGCAGTGGCGAATCCCGCCGCACGAGATTCGGCAGGAGCCACGCGCTCGCGCTGACACCGGCGAGAAGCAGCAGGACCTTCGTCAACCCGGCGAGCCGCCTGGCGACGCGCCCCATGCCGACTGGGCAGTCCTGATGGAGAACGGTTCCGTCGTACCGGCGGAACAGGCGGGCGCAGAGCGTCCCTTCCTTCTCCCGGATCGTCGCGAGGGCCTCGTCGGCGGACATGGCGCTGAGGTTGTAGACGGACTTCCGGCAGGCTTCGCAGAAGCGGACCTTGTCGTCCCCCCGCATCTGGCTCCATTCGGCTGAGCAGGGTGTGGCGATCTGAATCTGGTTGATCAGTTCTGCGGCGGTCATCGTTGGGTCCTCCCGTCGGAAGGACGCTCCGGACGGGGGGAGAGTTCCAGGAATCGGGTCGTCCGCGCGATGGGCGTCCTGGCCCCGGTCCAGCGGGACGCTGGCCCCGCCGGAGGCGCTTCCGTTGTGGAACCATGGAAAACCTTGTGCGTCCGCTTTTGGGAACCGGCGCCGAGGACTCCCCTTCCCGATTACCGCGGGGAGTGCGACGGGAGCGGATTGGTGAGAGGGGCCCGCGACGCTCAGGCCGCGATCGGACGCCCGTTGTGTTCCAAGGTTCCACAATGAAAACGCCTCCGGCGGCCAGGAGCTCCGCCCCTGGACCCGGGTGGCCGTGGGGCGATGGGTTTGAGGAGGCGACGCCGTGCCGGCCGGGACGGGGTTCGAGTCGTCGAATCCGGCTGAACTGCCGTTTCTGGCGGAAAGGTCGTCATTGCCCACCCCATCGCCATCCCCCACCCCGGTCCAGCGGGACGCTGGTGGTGGAGGTTGCGAACGACCTCCCCTTTGCCAAGAATGGCAGTTTGCCCAACGGCGCTCCCTACCGGGCCCCCCAAATCCCGGTCTCCCGACAGTCGAAGGTTCAGCAGGTTCAACAATGGCGCGGTGGAATGCGGTGGTCTGTCTCCTCTCTCTCGCAGCACTCGCCTGCCAGGCCGTCGCCGCGGAGGTCCCCGGCCTCGTCAAAGAGAAACCCGCCGCCGGCCCGTTCGTCGAAACCCCCAAAGGGTTCATGGTCCCCTACAAGCAGACCCTGCCGGGCTCGGACGAGACGTTCGAGATGATTCCGATCCCCGGCGGCAAGTTCCTGCTCGGGAGCCCCGACAACGAACCGGGCCGCGATCCCAGCGAAGGCCCCCAGATCGAACTGCACGTGCCGCCGTTCTGGATGGCCGCCAACGAAGTCACCTGGGCCGAATACCGCCCCTTCATGGGCCTCTACGCCGTCTTCAAGAGCTTCGAAGGGAAAGGGGTCCGGAAGGTGACCGACGAGAACCGGATCGACGCGATCACGGTTCCGACCGAGCTCTACGAGCCGACCTTCACCTTCGAGTTCGGCGATGACCCGCAGCTCCCCGCCGTCAGCATGACCCAGTACGCAGCCAAGCAGTACACCAAGTGGATCAGCCTCGTCTCCGGCCTGCAGTATCGCCTGCCGATGGAATCGGAATGGGAATACGCCTGCCGCGGCGGGACCACGACCGCCTACAGCTTCGGTGCCGATCCGGCAGTCCTGGCGGAATATGCCCGCTTTGCCGGGAACGCCAAGGATGAGGGGCCGCGGAAGGTCCGGCAGGGAAAGCCGAATCCGTTCGGCCTGTATGACATGCACGGCAACGTCGCCGAGTGGACGCTCGATGAGTTCTTCGACGGGGGCTACTCGTACCTCAAGGGGAAGACCGACCTGACGCCGGCCAAGGCGTTTGTGACGCCGCAGCGGGAATGGCCGCGGGTCGTCCGCGGGGGCTCGTGGGAGAATGACGCCGCCGGCTGCCGGAGCGCGTCGCGGCTCCCTTCCGACATGGTCGCCTGGAAGGAGACCGACCCGAACCTGCCGAAGAGCCCGTGGTGGATGACGAACGATCCGGTCCGCGGAGTCGGGTTCCGGATGGTGCGGATGCTCGACGAAGCGCCCCGGGCGGAGATCGAGAAGCACTGGGGGATCGATCTGGACCAGCTCAAGTCGGATGTCGAGTTCCGGATCATCCAGGGGCGGGGGGTGTTCGGGATCGTCGATCCGGGGCTGCCGAAGGCGATTGAGGCGTCCGGGAAGTAAGGTTGACGGTCACCGCGTGATCGGAGCGGTCTCCGCACCATGAAGAACCATCTCGGATTCGTTCTGCAGTTCGCAGCACTGGTGTTTTTGCCGCTGCTGATCCTGTGGCAGCTGACGTTCGGGTTCGGCCTGTTGTGGATGCCCGCGCTGATGCTGGTGGGAATGGCGGTGTTCTATTTGGGCCACTCCCTCCGGGATCAGCGCTAGCTGAGCCGGGTCCAGGGCGGAGCCCTGGCCGCCGGAGGCGCTTCCGTACAGGGAACCGCCCAACCGACAACGGACGCCCGATTCCTTGGTTCCAGCCGGTGCGTCCGAGTATTCTGGCAGAGAGATTTCCCAGCCGGGATCCCAAGCCAGGTGAGTCAATGGACCACGAGACCTTCCCGATGCCGACGCGGCGGCATTTTCTCCAGCAGTGCGGGCTGGGGCTCGGTTCGATCGCTCTGGCGGACCTGCTGCGGCAGGAGGGTTTCGCAGGGAGCGCCAGTGCGGCACCCAAGAAAGACCCGCTCGAGGCGGCTCCGGCGCATGCGGCCCCGAAGGTGAAGCAGGTCATCTACCTGTTCATGGCGGGGGGGCCGAGCCAGCTCGAGCTGTTTACCGACAAACCGAAGCTGCGGGAGCTGCACAACCAGGTGCCGCCGAAGAGCCTGATGGAGGGGAAGCGGTTTGCGTTCCTGAAGGGAACGGAAAAACTGCTGGGGAGCAAGCAGACGTTCGGGCGGGCGGGCGAGTGCGGGATGGAGTTCAGCGACCTGATCCCGCACCACCGGGAGATCGCCGACAAGGCGGTCTGGCTGCGGGGGATGGCGACGGACGTCTTCAACCATGGTCCCGCCAAGCTGTTCATGAATACGGGGTTCCAGGTCCCGGGGCGGGCAAGCCTGGGATCGTGGGTGACGTATGGCCTCGGGAGTCCGTCGCAGGACCTGCCGGGGTTTGTCGTGCTGCAGAGCGGTCCGCGGGGGCCGCGGGCGGGGAGCACGCTCTGGTCGAGCGGGTATCTGCCGACGAGCTTTCAAGGGGTGCCGTTCCGCAACCAGGGAGATCCGATCCTCTCGCTTCACAATCCGCCGGGGTATGACGCCGGTTCGCAGCGGGAGTTCTTTGACGCGGTGAAGCAGCTCAATGAGGAGCACTTCGGGAAGATGGGAGATCCGGAGATCGAGACGCGGATCAATGCCTACGAGATGGCGTCCCGGATGCAGTTCAGTGCCCCCGAGCTGACGGACGTGGCGGGCGAGACCGCCGACACGTTTGCCCAGTACGGCGCGGAGCCCGGGAAATCGTCGTTTGCGATGAACTGCCTCCTGGCCCGGCGGCTCGTCGAGCGGGGGGTCCGGTTCATTCAGCTGTATCACACCGACTGGGACCACCACGGCGGCAAGGGGGCCGACTTGGAGGACTCGCTGGCGCAGCTCTGTCGCGAGACCGACCGGGCGAGCGCGGCGCTGGTGCTCGATCTTGAGCAGCGGGGGCTGCTGGACGAAACCCTCGTGATCTGGGGTGGGGAGTTCGGGCGGACGCCGCTCGGTGAAGAGCGGGCGACGATCGGGCGGGACCACCATATCGACGGGTTCACGATCTGGATGGCGGGAGGGGGCCTCAAGCGGGGCTACGTCCACGGCTCGACGGATGAGATCGGGTTCGGAGCGGTCGAGGGGCGGGTCCATGTCCGGGATCTGCATGCCACGATCCTGCACCTCCTGGGTCTCGACCACGAACGGCTGACGTACAAGTTCCAGGGACTGGATGCCAAGCTGACCGGTGTTGAGCCGGCTCACATCGTTGAGCCGATCCTCGCCTAGCGAGATTTGGCAGAGCCACGCTGCTGATCGCTTCGCAGGAGCTGCGACGGAGCCTCTTCGTGCCGGGCTGTGATGAGTTTCGGGCGTCTTGTGCGAAGAAATCGCATCGCGGAACGCCCTCTCCGACGAAGTGAGTCCAGTATTACAGACGAGCCATCCTTTATATGAGATTTTGGTGGCACCGCTGCATGATCTGTGAGCACCCTACGTATCTGCCTCGGTGCGTCTCCTGGCCGAAAGCGTCCTAACCTTCAGAACGGCCGCGACTTCGAAATAAAAATCCGAAGCGAATCGGATTGGCATGAAGGTTGATAAAGGTTCGGCAGCGAGGTCTCCCGTCGACGGATGAGTCCGGTGATGGCCCCAGCGGCGTCAGCTTCTCGTTGGCTAGCGCTCTTTCACCTCCTCTCGTGTCAGGAACTGTCTATGCGTGCGCGCCGGCTGCGGAACGGTTTTACCCTCATCGAGCTGCTCGTCGTCATCGCGATCATTGCGGTGCTCGTCGCCATCCTGCTCCCCGCCGTCCAGCAGGCGCGCGAAGCGGCGCGGTCCTCGATGTGCCGGAACAACCTTAAGCAGCTCGGGATTGCCCTGCACGGCTATCACGAAGTCCACTCCACCCTCCCCGAAGGGGTGATGGGGAAAGTCAACTGGCGCGTCTCCGTCCTGCCGATGCTGGAGCAGGGTCCGCTGTTCAACAAGCTCGACTTCACCACGGGGATCGAAGACTTCCGCGGAACCTCCGGAACCACGTCGATCACCAACAAGGCGATCCTGAGCGGCCTCAAGATCCCGACGTTCATGTGCCCGTCGAGCACCATCGACCCGAACGCCAACCCGGGCTGGAACTCGAACCGCTACCAGTACCACCACTACGTCGGCATCAACGGCGCGGTGAACGCAGGCTTCGGCAACTGCAACGGGTTCTACGGCTACGCCTGCGACAACGGCCCGTTCCTCTACAACCGCCTGGTCGGCTTCAAGGACCTCTCCGACGGGACGAGCAACATCCTTCTCGTTGGCGAGCAGTCGGCGACGGTGCTGTTCACCGGAACGAGCGGACTGACGACCGGGGGTCAGACGCAGGGACTCGGCGGCTACTACGGCGGCTGGTTCGGCCTCGCCAACGCCAGTGCCACCGACACCTACACGACCTCCACGCAGTCCGCCGGGGTGACCCCGGTGCTGTACGCTCCGAACGCCCCCTGCCCCTCCGCTTTCGATTGCGGCTACGTCTACACGAACTCGCTGCCGCTCGCTTCGAAGCACAACGGCGGCATCAACGGCCTGGCGGCGGACGGTGCGGTCCGGTTCATCGCCGACGGCGTTGACCTGCCGACCCTCAAGCGGCTCGCCATGCGGGAAGACGCCAAGGGAGCGACGTTCGGCGACTAGTTCCGCCGCAACGCGGCCTGCGAGTTTCCGGAGGGGGAGACCAGATCCCCCCTGCCCTTCCCTCACCGTCTCCCATCGCTCCGTTCCTGCACACCGAGGTTCTCAAGATGGCATCTCTCCTGAAGCGGCTCGTGGACGGACTCACCGGCTGTCCCGCTCCCGTTCTTGTCCTGACGCTTCTGGCCGCCGGATGCGGCGAAGCCCCCAAAATGCCGCCGGGCAAGCCGGTCCGCGGACAGGTGACGCACAAGGGGAAGCCGCTGACCGGCGTCACGCTGACGCTGCAGGACGGCGACCGCGGTGTCGGTGCCTCCTGCGTGGTGGACGACCAGGGGCGGTTCGATTCCGGGAGTCCGCTCCCGACCGGCCGCTACAAGGTCGCCTTCGGTCCGGTGCTGGTTCCCTTTGAGCCGGAGAGCGAGAGCGGACCAGCCCCGGCCGCGGCCCCCGCTCCTCCGGGACCGGCGGTTCCTCCCAAGCTCCCCGCATCGCTGCCGCGGAAGTACCACCAGATCGGAACCACCGACCTCGTCGTCGAGATTGCCGGCGACGGCAGCGACGTCGAAGTCAAGATCCCCGGCTGAACGGCGCGAGGTGCCGACCTCGCCTCCCGTCGCCGCACGACGGTCTGTCTGCGAACCGGTCACGACACGATTGCCGGATCACCCCATGCAGCCTTTCGCCTCTCCCCGCGACGGTATCCCCCGGCTCGCCGCGCCCGCTCCCCCAACCTGCTGGTATGGGGAGTTCCTGGAAGGACGGCAACGGGGATCTTCCGCGGGCTGGGTCCTGACCGTGAGTCTGGTGACACCGCCGGAGAGAGCCCCATGGCTCCAGTTCTTGAAGCGATTCGGCGCAGGCGATCCGGAACCGGGGGAGTGACGGGTTGATCCCCGATCGACTCGGGTCTGGCCCTGCTCTCATGGGGTCCGCAGGCGGGCTACCGTTGCGGCGATCCGGTCGATCGCGGCGTCGATCTCCGCTGCCTGCGTCGTCCATCCCAGGCTGAAACGGACGGATGACGTCTGCACCTCGCGCGGACAGCCCATCGCGACGAGGATCGGGGCGGGCTCGGTCGAGCCGCTCGCACAGGCGGTCCCCAGCGAAGCACAGACTCCCGCCAGATCGAGCGCGACCAGCAGAGCATCGCCGTCGCAGCCGGGGAACGCGGCGTTCACCGTGTTCGGCAGCCGCTCTGCCTCGGCTCCGTGCAGGACCATCGGCTGGCAGCGTTCGCGCAAACCCTCTTCCAGTCGGCTTCGCAGCCGCAGGAGCTCCGACGCCCGCTGCTCCCGATCGCGCCGGCAGAGCGAGAGGGCTTCGGTCATCCCGGCAATCAGCGCCACCGGCTCCGTTCCGGGACGGCGCTCCCACTCCTGCAGGCCTCCCGCGGCGAGCGGAGTCAGCCGTGTTCCGTCCGCAACCAGCAAGGCCCCGATCCCCCGCGGTCCGCCGAACTTGTGGGCCGCCAGCGCGAGCGTGGTCGCTCCGATCGCCCGAAAGTTGGCGTCGAGCTTGCCGACCGCCTGGACCGCGTCGACGTGCCATGCGACACGGTGATCGCCGCAAAGCCGGCGGAGGATTTCCATGTCGCGAATCACGCCGGTTTCGCTGTGGGCCAGCACGACCGCCGCGAGGCCAATCCGGTCCCATGCCAGGCGCTGGGCTGCCAGCGAATCGAGCGTCCCCTGATCGGTCAGCGGCAACGGCTCCAGTTCCCACCCCTCGGAGAGGAGCCGTTCGATCGGCTCATGGACGGAGGGATGCTCACCCGGCAGGCGGGCCACGCGGCGGCGGGTTCCCCCGGCGAGGCCGCGGATCGCCAGGTTGTTCGCTTCGGTCCCCCCGCTGGTGAAGACGACTTCCTTGGGCTTCGCCCCCAAGAGAGCCGCTACCCGCTCCCGGGACTCCTCCAGCACCTGCCGGGCCCGGCGGCCCACCTGATGGCGGCTGCCGGGGTTCGCCCACGCGTCCCGCTGCACGCGAGCCATCACCTCGACCACCTCGGGAAAGACCGGGGTCGTGGCGTTGTGGTCGAGATAGATCAGAGACTGGTCGGGCATTCGGTCGGAGGTTCAGACTGGGAGAGGGGCGTCTGCCGATTCTTGGCGACGTCTCCCTCTGCCGCAACCCCTTATCGATGGACTGCGGGCCCTTTCGGGGCGCCCTTGAGACATCGACAGGCAAGGGTGTTCCACTATTCTGAGTGGATGCGATTCCGATGAGCTGAGGAGGGCTGGCGAGTGCGGCGGTTTGGTGAACGGGAGACGTTCGCGGTCGACATCGGTCCCGTCGACCGCGATGCTTCAACGACACAGGTTCGAACTGTGGACTTGTGGGCTGCAGGAAGGCGGTTGAGCTGCGACGACAACGATGCCTTCGTCCCGGCGTTTTGCCTTTGGGTCGAGGCGACCATCACCTCGCTCTTGTCCGACGACGACCGCGGGCTCCCCGACCCCGAGCTGTCCCCCGAGGAGAATCACCGCCGGCTGTCGGAGGCCGAGTACGAGGATCGCTCTCCGTATCGGTTCATGAACTGGGGGCCGACCACCGACAACCTGTCCGCCCTGCTGTTCCGGCGCGGACCGACGGCGATCATCACGTTCGAGTTCTGGCGCGAGTCTCACCCGCGGCCCGACGAGCTAGGGCGAGTGTTCACCTGCGAACTTCCGGAGCGCGAGCTACTGCGGTCGCTGCATCAGGCGGTCTGCCTCCTGCGCCGGGGCGAGTAGCACGGCATCGAGCGTTTCGCCGATCGGGAGTCGTCCCAAAACCGTCAGCATCTGAGGAGCGCCTCGCTACTTCTCCGGCGTCCAGGTCGGCAGGTTCTTGATCGAGTCCCGTGCCCCCTGCGAGGTCGGGATTCCCCAGTGCTCGAAGAACGGACCGAGGTTCTTTCCGACCGCCTTCGAGAACCGCACCATCCACTGGTCGTGCTTCTGCTCCTCCGTCTTCGGCTTCTCGCCGTCCGGAATCGTCTGGTACTCCGCGAAGACCTTCTTGTACGGATCCCAGCCGAATCCCTTCGCCAGCTGGCCGTACATGATGAGGGCCAGGAACGGATCCGACTTCCACTCCTCGAACTTGCGGCCCCCCGCGATGTACTTCTCTTCGTTCTTCTCCTGCGTTTCGAGCTTCATCGCCCCGTGATACGGCGCGTCCGGAGTCAGCGTGTCGAGCAGGTACAGGGCGAACAGGTTGCAGGTCACCTCCCCCGTCCCCTCGAAGGTCCAGGTGCCGATCTGGTGGTTGTGCCCCATCTCGTGATAGAGCCCCCACTCCCCCTTCGTGCTGAGCGTGCCGAAGTCGACCATCCGCGGCGCGGCGTCGAGGTGCGTCATGATCGGGTAGCCTGAGTGCATGTACCCCAGCGAGATCTGGACGTCGGCGACGTACCGCTCCTGGTACTTCCGCTCGTGCGGGATCGAGGCCAGGTCCGCCACGCCGTTCATGATCTTGACCCACTGCTCCATCAGCTGCGTCGGCAGGTCGAGCTTGCGGATCGTCTCCGACGGGACGGAGAGAATCACCGTGTCGGTCTGGAACTCAGCCCACGGACCGGGCAGGTTCCGGATCGACTCGCGCCACTCCTGGTCGGTCGTCTTCCCGAGGACGAAGTATGGAGCCGGCACGGCGTTCGTGAACTCGACCGTCACCTTGCCGCCGCCGGTCTTGCCGGGCTTGACGTCCACGTAGACCAGTCCGCCGTACGCATTGCCGACGCTCAGCTTGGGAGACGAGACGCTGAAGGTCCGGTCGATCTCGGGGGGACGGGACCATTTGTCCTTGCCCCACAGATTGTCCTTGTGGCAGCCGATCCGGATCGCGAGCTTGGCGTCCGACTTGCCCGTCACCTTCACTTCGAGCTTGTCGCCCGGAGCGGCGTAGAGACCGGTGCTGTGCCAGTTGGGGATTGTGGTGTCGATCTCGACTGACTTCGTCACCCGCTTCGCCGAGCGCGAAACGGCGCCCGGAAAGTTCTCGACCGAGGGAGCCGCCCGGAGTTTGTCGACCGGGAGTTCGTTGAGGTACGAGGTCTGGAGCGAGACGAGCGCCCAGGGGAGCACGTCCGCCGACTTGATCGACTTCGCGTCGCTCAGTTTCGGAATCTTCGCGCTGTGCTCGGTGACGATCGCCTCGACCCGCGGCAGGAACAGGGTGTCGTCCGCCACGCAGGAGGACGAGGCGAGCTCGAGCGACCGGAGGGCGATCCGGTCATCTTCGGGCTTGGCTCCTTCGACCGGCTTGGGACGTTCCTTGTCGAGAGCCGACTCGACGACATTGAGGGCCAGGGCGGCGTTGAGGTACGGCGAGACTTCCGGCTGGATCGACAGGAGCGAGCCGCCGTCCGGATTGCCGACGGAGTCCTTGGCCCACACGATCCCCGCCTTGGCGAACAGCTGCGTCGCCGGCGAGAGCTTGATCGATTCCCCCGGCCGCGGGCCGTAGGTTTCGTAGATCCACCCCGCGCTGCAGGTGAGCAGTCCTCCCCCGTCTTCGACGAACTTCGTCAGTCCTTTCAGCTCCGACTCGCTCGCCTTATCGAGATTGACCAGGGCGACGTTCGTCTGCTTCGGGCCGCCGAGGCGGTTGCCGCGGTATTCTGCGACCTGAAGTCCCAGGGCCTTGAGCCGCTGGGCGACGTCGGATTCTTCGTGGACTGAGACCCGGACGTCGGCGGCGTCTTTGCCGCTGGCCCAGACGATCGCGTTCTTCATGAGGGTCGCGGTGTCCCCCTTGTCGATTTCTTTCGAGAAGTAGCCGTAGTGACCGAAGGCGACGACGCGGCCCTTGCCGAGGCGGGCGGCCGCGATGACGGCCGCTGGCTGCTTTTCCGAGGTGGCGACCGCCACGGGGACGGCGGTTTCGCCGTAGAGGGCGAGTGCGCCGGGGACTCCGGGGAAGGCGATCTGTTTCACCCCGGCGATCAGGGCTTCCCGGTCTTCTTTCCGTTGCTGGGCGAGATCGGGAGCGCTGGTCTTGGCAGCGGGAGCCGCTTTCTTCGCTTTCGCGGGTGCCGCCCCCTGCACCGGCCCGGAGACCGACAACCCGAGCAGCATTCCGAGAACAGACCGCCACAGCACCGGCGCGCAGAGTCGCATCAACAAATCCTCATTCGAGACCAAGTGTCACGATACTGAACGCGAAGTGCAGGATAACGCACACCGCCATCAATTCAAGCCGCACCCCGGTCCAGCGGGACGCTAGCCCCGCCGGAGGCGCTCCCGTCGTGGAACCGTGGAAAACCACGGGCGCCCGCTTTAGGAAACCGGCATTGAGGACTCCCCTTCCCTCCATCGCGGGGAGTGCAGCGTGAGCGGTGCGGAGAGGGGTGTCCTCCACGCCGGACCGCGATCGAACGCACGTTATTTTCCAAGGTTCCACAACGGAAACGCCTCCGGCGGCCAGGAGCTCCGCCCCTGGACCCGGGTGGCCGTGGGACGTTGGGCTGAGCAGGTGGCGTCGTGCCGGCCGTGGCGGGGTTCGAGCCATCGAGTCTTTATCGATTCAGCGTTCTTGGCGGAGTCAGCGTCTTTGCCTAACCCGACATCGTCGCCTAACCCCGGTCCAGCGGGCCGCTGGCTCCGGCGGCCAGGAACTCCGCCCCTGGACCCGGGGGGCCGTAGGGCGATGGGTTTGAGCAAACGACGCCGTGCCGGCCGGGACGGGGTTTGAGCCATCTCCTTGACGCAGAGCCGAGGGCGCTCCTCCTGTCAACGATGTCACCCCCACTCCCGCACCCGCTCCTTGGAACTCCCCGCTCCACTCTCTAAATTCCGCGTTCGAGTAGCGTCGCCGCGGTGTCGGCTTCCCTCGTACCCGTCAGTGCCAGTAGTCATTTTCCGGAGAAGACGTTCCATGCCCATCGCGACCCCCAAGCAGTACGCGGCCATGCTCGATGCCGCCCAAAAGGGGAACTACGCCTACGCCGCCATCAACATCACCTCGATCAGCGGCATCAACGGAGCCCTCCAGGCCTTCGCCGACCTGAAGTCCGACGGCATCATCCAGGTCTCCTCCGGCGCCGGCGAATTCGCCTCCGGCCAGAAGGTCAAGGACTCGGTCCTCGGCTCGATCGTCCTCGCCGAAGCGATCCACACCCTCGCTTCCAAGTACAACGTCCTCATCGCGTTGCACACCGACCACTGCCAGCCGGGCGTCAAGGACAGCTACCTTAAGAACTGGCTCAAGAGCGAAGCCGCCCGCCTCAAGGTCGAGCTCCCGGCCGACGGCACGATTCCCGAAGCGATCTTCGCCGCCCACCCGTGGCTCCGCGACAAGAAGGACCCCAAGGCGGTCGACAAGGGCCTCCGGGGTGGCAAGGTCGACAGCTGGCTCAAGCCGCTGATCAAGGAAACGGCCAAGCGCCGCGCCGCCGGCCAGCCGAACCTGTTCCAGAGCCACATGCTCGACGCCTCGAACCTCCCGCTCGAACTCAACATGGGGATGAGCCAGGAGATCCTCAAGGAGTGCACCCCCAACGAGATCATCCTCGAAGTCGAGGCGGGCGTCGTCGGCGGCAAGGAAGAGGGGATGGACAACACCGACGTTGACCACTCCAAGCTCTACACGACCCCGGAAGACATGGTCGCCGTCTACGAAGCCCTTAACGGCCTCGGCCGGTACATGTTCGCCGCCACCTTCGGCAACGTCCACGGCCACTACAAGCCGGGCGCGGTCAAGCTCCGTCCGGACATCCTCAAGAAGGGCCAGGACGCGGTCGTCAAGAAGTTCGGCGAGAAGGCCGCCTTCGACCTCGTGTTCCACGGCGGTTCGGGAACCCCGTCGCACGAGATCCACGAGACGCTCGGCTACGGCGTCATCAAGATGAACATCGACACCGACACGCAGTACGCATTCACCCGGCCGATCGCGGAACACATGTTCCGCGGCTTCGACAAGGTGCTGAAGGTCGACGGCGAGATCGGCGAAAAGGACGCCTACGATCCCCGCGCCTACCTCAAGCTCGCCGAAAACAGCGTGGCGAAGCGGATGGGCGAAGCGATTACCGACCTCAAGTCGGACGGCAAGACCCTCTTCGGCCAGGTGTAGGCCGAACCGCTCCAGTGGAATCGCCAGCCCGGCGGAGCCCCTCGCTCCGCCGGGCTTTTTCGTGCGCGGGGATTCAGGCTGCAGACTTCAGGAGGTCGGAGCATTCAGTTCTTCCTGAAGCCTGCGGCCTGTCTCCTGCCGCCTCGGCTCCTCAGCCGGGTTGTTGTCTCTCCGGCGAGGCGTTAGTGTGGCCGGGAAGTTTTGCTTGCAGTTTCTTTGTGGCCGCCCGGGGAGTTCCCGTGAAACATTGGTTTCCCGTGCTCTGTTTGAGCGTTGCGGTTTTGCTGAACGCCTGCGGGTCGGCTCACGCGGCCGATGATGTGCTGCAGAGGGCGAAGACGACATTCAGCGAGATCCGGAAGAAGCAGGACGAGCAGCTGCAAGCGGCATTCGAGAAGGCGACCGCCGACGCGACGAAGGCGGGAAAGCTGGACCAGGTGGAGGCGTTGTCGAAGGAACGGCAGGTGTTCGCCGATACGGGGGTGATGCCGAGTTCTCCGCAGATGAAAGCCGCGGGACAGAAGTACGCGAAAGCGATGAAAGCGGCGTTCGAGAAGGTCGAGACCGCCTACGAGAGAGCGATCAAGACGGAGACGAAGGCCGAACACCTGCCGGAGGCCAGGTCGCTACAGCGGGAGCTGACAGAGCTGCAGGCCCAGTTTGGTAAGGCCGCTCAGGACCGCGAGCTGGTGGAAGTCGTCTCGGCCACATGGGCCTACGACGGCCGCTTCGGCCGGAACGACGGGACGAAAGAGGATGTCAGGGACAGGGTGCAGCAGGCCCTCAAGCAGGGAGATCTGGAGATCGGCATCCACACCCTGGGGGCCCTGAGCGGCGTTTCGGCCACGAAGTCCCTGTACGCCCAGATCCAGGCGGGGAAAGCGACGCTCAGCATCCGTCTCGCCGAGGGGTCGACGCTCGAGATCGGCGAACTGTCCCAGACGGGGGCGAAGGCTGACTCGTTCAAGATCCCCGGCGCTTCGCTCGAACTCCTCTCGGCGAAGTGGCTCCCCGAGGGGGGCGGCGACGCCGTGGACGGCACGGCCGACTACCTCCAGCGGCTGAAAGCAGGCCCGGTCGAGGTCTCGGCGAAGGCGTTCCCGAACGTCCCGTTCGGAAAGTACAAGACGCTCGAAGTCACGTACCGCATGGCGGACCAGCGGATCAACATTCTGCACTCGAACGGGTCGATGTCGAGCATCACGGTGAAGTGAAGCGGCGCAGGGGGCCCCTGCCGGCCGCTTTGGGCGAACGGTGATTGGCCTTTCAACCGGGAACGGAACACGGCTGGTCAGTACAGCCGCAGTGGCACCCGGCGGAATTCACTCGGCCACTTTGAAACTGATCGCCTCGATCGCAGCGTGTCCGGATTTCCGGAAGGGACGGGGCATCGGTTGGGCGTGCCCCTGGTCGTCGACGGTGCGACAACGGAAGGTGTACTCGCCGGGTGGAAGTGCGGGGAGCCGGGCGGCCCAGTGGGCGTTGGTGAGTCGGAGCGGCCAGGCCCTGGGGAGGCCCGCGTCGTCAAATCCATAGGTGCCGGCGGGGACCTTTCCCCCTTCGAGGCCGGTCCATTTTTCCGGGGCGGGCAGAAGCTGGGCGTCGGTCCAGGGGGCGGTGGTGAAGTCCGGGTCGTCCTTCGTGTGGGGCCGGGCTTCGGACTCGACCCAGACCTGAACTTTCGAGAGCCCCGAGACGCCGACCTGGGCGTAGCCGGAGACCAGGAGCTCGTCGCCGGTCTTGAGGTTCTTCGGGAAGGCCAGCGTTGCGGCAAAGGTCTTGAGGGGGCTGTCGACGTCGTTGTTCTGCTCGGCGTAGGTGTCGTTGGCGGCGGGGAGGTTGGTCAGATAGAGGTGGGTCAGCCACTTGATCGACTTGAAGCCGTAGTGCTCGGGGACGACGACCCGCACCGGCCCGCCCCGCTCGGCGTCGAGCCATTCGCCGTTGAGCTTGTAGCAGAGGATGACCGGCGGCAGTCCGGGGGGATCTTCGAGCACGCGACCGATCGGGAGCGAGCTGCGGAACATCTGGGCCGGGTCGTCGTTGTGGTAGCCGTAGTAGAAGATGCGGCGGAGGTTTTCGCGCGGGCCGGTGAGCCAGATCAGCTCGCGCAGCGGGACCCCTTCCCACAGCCCCATGCCGAGCGGGCAGCCGAGGTTGAGGCAGGTCATGACCTTGGGGAAGCGGACGGCGTGCTTCTCGGCGAGCCTCAGCAGCGCCGGGAAATCGAAGGCGGTTCCATCGGCTCTCGTGAACTGACGTCCGAGTTTGGCGGGGTGGTCGGGATCGGAGAGGATTTCGAGACGCCAGGTCTCCCGCGTGAGGCCGACTTCGGTCTTCTTCTCCTCAGGCAGGGAGTGCGGCAGCGGCTTGCCGCGCGAGACGTCCTGAAAATCCTGCGTGGGTGTGAAGTAGGGCTCGGGACGGACCCCGGCCTTGGGGGGCTTCGATCGTTTGACGGGGGGCGGGACAGGCGGTTTGTCGTCGGCTTGTCCGATGCTGGTGAACTCGGCCGCCGCAACACTGGCGACGCCGGCCTTAAGGAAATGGCGGCGGGTCAGCTCGAAGTGCTCGTCGAGGAAGTCGGAGCGATTCATGGCGAGGCTCGCTGCGCGGGATCACGGAGGGGAGAGACGGCCGTGAGACTTTCGCAAGCGGGAGCATAGTTGCGCGGTCTCTCCGCTGCATTCGGTCATGGCGAAGCGGGTTCGCGTGGGACCGTCCGGCGGCGGAGCCAGTCCGAAGCGGCGCATCCACAACACTCCCGGGGCTGCCCGTTGGTCCAGGCGCGGCCACCCTGCCGATTTCAAAGACGAAGCGCAACCTCGATCGGCACGGCTCGCAGAGCCGTGGCACGCGGGTCGATCGCGCCACCCCGCCGGTTTGGTTTCCCGCGCGGACTCGGGTAGAAAGGTCCGTTGTGGCAAGGGCCGAATCTCTGCGGATCTGGGTGGAGGGATGTCGTGAGCGCACGGCCGAAGAAGTCCCGAGGGAGTGCCGGTAAGTCCCGCCCGAAGCGGGGAGCCTCGAAGGGGAGCCTGATCGTCGTGGCGGCGGTCGTCGTCGCAGCCATCGGACTCTCGTGGGGCCTGAGGCGTCTCTCCTCCGCCGGTTCGGACGAGGGCTCCTCGCTCCCTCCCGCGGCCGAGGTGTCGGCGGCGGGAGGAGAACGAGCGGTCTGGCCACCGCCGCCGGGGACGCCGCGCGAAACGCTGTTCGCCGATCATCCGGGGGAGACGATTGTCCCGGCTACCGCCGCGACGGCGACTTTCCCCTTTCGGCGACGGTTCTGCGATCCGTGGTATCGCCTGTCGAATCCCCGCGTGCTCCCGGTCGACCCGCGCAGCGTTGCGATCTCCTCCAAATCCAAGTTCGCGCCGAGGGCCCGCAAGATCGCGGTCGACGTGGAAGTCGTGACCCCTGCGGCGAAGGGGGTCGTGGTCCTCTTTCAGGTCTACGCTGCGAAAGAGCGGGGAGGATCGGAAGTGCTCCCGCTGGGCCGCCAGTTCCCGATGGTCCACTCGGATCTCCCGAAGGTCCTGGTCAAAGGGGGGAAAGGGACGGCGACCGTGACGATCGACGGGCTTGGTCCCAAAGAGGCTGAAGCACTCGACGGGATCGAGATCGAGATCTTCCTGACGACCTCCGCCGACGAGTATGAGTTCCGCCGTGAGATCATCGGGCCCGGATACCGGTACGGAGGGGGCGGGACGCGGTTCAAGGTCTCTCCCTCGGTCTTCCTGGGGGCTGTCCCGCATCCCCATCCGCCGCGGGACTGGACAGCCGAAGAGACCGCCGCCCTCACGGGTCCGCCGGGAGCGTTTTCGTTCACGTTCAACGCCGAATGATTGGGGCCCCAAGTCACGCCGCTCAGGTGCCCAGGTTGCCGAATTGGGCATCCTATGTCGTGAAGCAGGAAGAGGGTTGTTTGTCGAAACCTCCTGTCGCTGGCGCGACCCAGGTAGGCGAGTACGCCAACCTGGGCCACCCTGCGGCGGAAGAATCAGCTCTCTTCAGCGAGCCCACCACCCGGCGACGGATCGACCTCTTCTCGGAGCTTCCGGTCCAGTTGAAACGTGCCGAAGGGATAGAGCGACGCAACGAGTGCTCCGACGATTCGCCCGAGCGACCAACGACGCGAACGGGCGGCACGCGCCACCGCGACGATGTACGCCAGGAAGAGAACGCCGTGCACCATCCCCACGACTCGCACGGCAAGGGGCATCCCTGCGAAGTACTTCAGGGGCATGGCCACGAACAACAGTACCAGGAACGAGACACCTTCAAGTGCACCGATGACACGCAGGTCGGTGATCGGGTTTCGCATGGCGGAAGCCTGGTCCGTAATGATCCGGGGCAAGGATGTCTGGCATTCAAATGTAACAGGTCCGCCACACAGCCGACCCCTTGTCCAAGAACTGGTCAAGCCACTCCGTTCGACCAGCAAAGGAGGCTACATGTTAATGCACCACAGGCCGCGACGAAGCTCTCAATGGTGCTACCCGGCTTCCCGTTGGTCCAGCCCCGGCCACCCCGCCGACTTCGGTCCCGAACCGTTCTTGGACAACCGATCGCTTCTGCACATCCTGAACCAAGCAGTGACATCGCCCGCAAACGCAACAGCCGTCTCGACCGGCGACTAGGGAGATATCCGCTTCCAAACAGTCGGACCATTGCGCGGAGTGCCGTCCGAGTCGAATGTCAGTGATGTCGGCGAAAGAGTGTATTCGGCGCGAGCGAAGAGAGACTGCACCCAGTGCGTGAAGCGGGCGAGCACCGATGACCGCAGACTACGGTGGTCTCGATGCAGGGAGATCATGTCATCCGGGTACTCCCACCAGCCTTCGTCATGGTAACGGCTCGTGCCGTACGTGAAGTGCGAGGTAAAACGTCGATCCGGCCTCAATGTGTACTCAGTTGGCATCGTGCCGTTGCTGCTCGGCCAATCAACATGCCAGGTTCCGACGAGCCGCCGTTCTGACTGAGTCAGAGCACGATGGCGGCGAGCGGTGGGGAGCAAAAACAGAGCGACCGCGAACAGGCCGACCATCAGCAAAGTCCACCGGGTTCTCTTCGACATGTTGGCCCCGCATTCGACATGTTGGCCCCGCAGAAGTCTTTACGATTGAAAGAAGGTAACCTCACGATCGATGGATGGGCCACCCTGCCGCGGCATCTGGCGCTCGACTATGCTCGGCAACGTTCGGCTGGGGGCTTCGCTACGCTACGACCCCAGCCACCCTGCCGCTTCTCATGAATCAAACGCTACCAATAGCGGCATGAAGTAGGCCAAGCCGCAGGGCGACATTGAGCGCCCGTCAACATTCGCCACGCCCTTCCGCACAGCCTCCAGGGCGTGCCATCCGACCCGCGCCGGTTGCCCTGCTCGCTGGTTTCAACGACACTCATTGGGGGCCGGGAAATCGCGATTGAATCTGTCGATTAGGGGAACGATGTGAAGAACGGGCCGGTTTCTGAGTTGGCCTTCGAGGCTTCGATTGCCTTTTCCAGGTTTATGATATTCACGGGATCGGGGGCGATCTCCACCCTTGAGACGGCACACCAGCGAGTGGTTCACGACGGCAGCTCGAAGAGAACAGCAGCGGTGGCGCGATCGCTGGCCAATGTCCTTCGGGCCCGCTCAGACCACGAGGGCGCGCGGCGGCTGTACGAAGAGGCGAGGCAGATGTACCGCCCGGTCAGGGACATCCTGGGGGAAGCCAACTGCATCCTGAGCCTGGGGGACATCGCCCTGGAGCGTTCGGACCACGAGGGCGCGCGGCGGCTGTACGATGAAGCGCGGCCGATGTACCGCCAGGTCGGGGACATCCTGGGGGAAGCCAACTGCATCAAGAGCCTGGGGGACATCGCCCTGAGGCGTTCGGACCACGAGGCCGCGCGGCGGCTGTTCGACGAGGCGCGGCCGATGTACCGCCAGGTCAGGGCCATCCTGGGGGAAGCCAACTGCATCCACAGCCTGGGGAACATCGCCCTGGCGCGTTCGGACCACGAGGGCGCGCGGCGGCTGTTCGACGAGGC
>VFQQ010000373.1_pt1 | contig 95131 bp, 92 predicted proteins | sample 3512341 | NCBI WGS metagenome assembly VFQQ01 (sample SAMN10412373, study PRJNA504923) | tailings metagenome | isolation source: Relicate 2 Philex TSF1 revegetated site | place: Philippines: Tuba, Benguet | collected 2017-08-29 | reverse complement strand
TGGGCGTGAAGAGCGCCAAGGAGCTGAACGGCGCCACCGTCTGCGTGCAGCCGGGTACCACCACCGAGCTCAACCTGGCCGACTATTTCCGCGCCAACAACATGACCTTCAAGCCGGTCGTGATCGAGAAGCAGGATGAAGTCGTCGGCGCCTATGTGTCGGGCCGTTGCGACGTGTTCACTACCGATCGTTCGCAGCTCGCCTCGGTGCGCGCCACCCAGACGCCGAAGCCGGAAGAGCATGTGCTGCTGCCGGAAGTGATCTCCAAGGAGCCGCTCGGCCCGATGGTGCGTCATGGCGACGACCAGTGGATGGACCTGGTGCGCTGGTCGCTGTTCGCCATGGTTGAAGGTGAGGAATACGGCATCACCTCGGCCAATGTGGATCAGCTCGCCGGTTCGTCGAACGATCCGAACGTGAAGCGCATCCTGGGTAGCACCCCGGGCATGGGCAAGGCGCTCGGCGTGGATGAGAAGTGGGCGCATAACATCATCAAGCAGGTCGGTAATTACGGCGAGAGCTTCGAGCGTAATGTCGGCAAGGGCAGCGCCCTCAAGCTGGACCGCGGCCCGAACGAGCTGTGGACCAAGGGTGGCCTGATGTATGCTTGGCCGATCCGCTAAGCAGCGGGCCGCCTGGTTGATTAGGTAAGACGCGGCGGCCTGGGGGCGGGACTCTCCCAGGCCGTTTGCGTATCGAGTGCCCGGCCGATTTGCCGGTCGGGATGTGCAACATCTAGCCATGGGGGGCACATGGCTCATACGGGGATCACTGGCTCGGCGCCGCCGAAGCGTCGCCTGAGCTGGAACGACCCGACGGTTCGCGCCGTCGTCTATCAGGTTGTCGCATTGGGGCTCGTCGCCCTCGGCATCTGGTATCTGGTCAGCAACACTTTGCATAATCTGGAGACGCGCAAGATCGCGTCCGGTTTTGGTTTTCTCAGCCAGGAGGCCGGCTTCGCCATCGGCGAAAGCCCGATCTATTTCGGCCCGGAAAACACTTATGCCCGCGCCATCCTGGTCGGCCTGCTGAACACATTGCGCATCGCGGTGGTCGGCATCATCCTGGCCACCCTGCTCGGCACCATCATGGGTATCGCGCGGCTGTCGAAGAACTGGCTGATTGCCAAGATCGCCTCGATCTATGTCGAGGTGGTGCGCAATGTGCCGCTGCTGCTGCAATTGTTCTTCTGGTATGCGCTGATCACCGAATTGGCGCCCGGGCCGCGCCAGGCGCTCAATCCGATTCCCGGTGTGTTCATTTCCAATCGCGGCATCAAGGTGCCGGCGCCCACCGACCATTTTGCCTTTGATCTGGCCGGCCTGGGTTTCCTGCTCGCCATCGTCATTGCCGTGCTGGTGGCGAATTGGGCCAAGAAGCGCCAGGACGCCACCGGGCAGCCATTCCCGATCTTCCGCGCCAGCCTGGGGCTGATTCTCGGCCTGCCACTGCTCGGCTGGCTGATCGGCGGTGCGCCGATGGAATTGGACGTGCCGGTGATGAAGGGCTTCAATTTCGCCGGCGGTGCCACGCTGACCCCGGAATATGTTGCCCTGCTGGCCGGCCTGGTGATCTATACCGGCGGCTTCATCGCCGAGGTAGTGCGCTCCGGCATCCAGGCGGTCTATCACGGCCAATGGGAGGCGGCGTCTGCCCTGGGGCTCAAGCGCAGCCTGGTGCTGCGCCTGGTGGTGCTGCCGCAGGCCCTGCGCGTCATCGTGCCACCGATGACCAGCCAGTATCTCAACATCACCAAGAACTCGTCGCTGGCCATCGCCATCGGCTATCCCGATATCGTGTCGATTGCCAATACCACCTTGAACCAGACCGGTCAGGCCATCGAGGGCATCCTCATCATCATGGGGGTGTATCTCAGTTTCAGCCTGTCCATCTCGCTGTTCATGAACTGGTATAACAAGCATATCGCCCTGGTGGAGCGCTGATCATGGCTGCTGCAACCGAGACTCTCGCACCACCCGCCGGACAGACCGGCATTGTCGGCTGGGCCCGGGAAAGGCTGTTCTCCTCGCCGGTGAACATCATGTTCACCGTGCTGGCGGCTTTGCTGATCCTGTTCACCCTGCCGGGCTTCATCGAATGGGCCTTCATCAAGGCGAAATGGACGGCGCCCAATGCCGATGCCTGCCGTGGCAGCGGCGGGGCCTGCTGGGCCTTCATCGTCGAGAAGCACCGCCTGATCCTGTTCGGCCTCTATCCCTATGACGAACAGTGGCGGCCTTTGCTGGCTGCCTTGATCAACACTGCGTTGATCATAGCGAGCTGCATGCGGCGCTTCTGGAACATCAAGCTGCTCTATATCTGGATCGGTGGCCTGACGACCATTGCGGTACTGATGTGGGGCGGCGTGCTGGGCCTGACCTATGTGCAGAACACCAATTGGGGCGGCCTGCCGCTGACCCTGATCCTGGCCACCTTCGGCATCGGCTTCGCCTTTCCTTTCGGCCTGGTGCTGGCGCTGGGGCGGCGGTCCAAGATGCCGGCGATCAAGACCCTGTGCGTGGTCTATATCGAACTGATCCGTGGCGTGCCGCTGATCTCACTGCTGTTCATGTCGTCGATCATGCTGCCGCTGTTCTTCCCGGAAGGCGTCACCATCGACAAGCTGCTGCGCGCCCAGCTCGCCATCATCCTGTTCTCGGCGGCCTATATCGCCGAGGTGGTGCGCGGTGGCCTGCAGGCGATCCCGAAGGGCCAGTATGAGGCGGCCGATGCGCTCGGCCTCAGTTACTGGCAGAAAATGGGGCGGATCATCCTGCCCCAGGCGCTCAAGATCGTGATCCCGCCCATGGTCAGCCTGTTCATCGCCGTGTTCAAGGATACGTCGCTGGTGGTGATCATCGGCATTTTCGACCTGATGAATGCCACCAAGGCCTCGCTCACCGATACCGCCTGGAAGGGCTTCTCGGTCGAGTCCTATATCTTCGTGTCGCTCATCTACTTCGCCTTCTGCTTCTCGATGTCAAAATACAGCCAGGCGCTGGAAGCCCGGCTTGCCACCGGCCATAAGCGCTGAGGAGACTGGACCCAATGACGACTCAATCCACCATCGAATTGCGCAACGTCAACAAGTGGTACGGCCAGTTCCATGTGCTGCGTAACATCAACCTGTCGGTCACCAAGGGTGAGCGTATCGTGATCTGCGGGCCATCCGGCTCGGGCAAGTCCACCATGATCCGCTGCATCAATCGGCTGGAAGAGCACCAGCAGGGCCAGATCCTGGTGGACGGCACCGAGCTGACCAACGACCTCAAGAATATCGAGGTGATCCGCAAGGATGTTGGCATGGTGTTCCAGCACTTCAACCTGTTCCCGCATCTCACCGTGCTGGAAAACCTGACCCTGGCGCCGATCTGGGTGTTGAAGAAACCGAAGGCCGAAGCCGAGGCCACGGCGATGAAGTATCTGGAACGCGTCCGTATCCCGGAACAGGCCAAGAAGTTCCCCGGCCAGCTTTCCGGCGGCCAGCAGCAGCGCGTTGCCATTGCCCGCTCGCTCTGCATGAATCCCAAGATCATGCTGTTCGATGAGCCGACCTCGGCGCTTGATCCGGAAATGGTCAAGGAAGTGCTTGATGTGATGATCGGGCTGGCGGAGGAGGGCGGCATGACCATGCTCTGCGTCACCCACGAAATGGGCTTCGCCAAGGCGGTGGCGCATCGGGTGATCTTCATGGATCGCGGCGAGATCGTGGAGCAGAACACGCCGGATGAATTCTTCGGCAATCCGCAGAATGAGCGTACCCGCACCTTCCTGGGCCAGATCCTGCACTGAACCGGTATTCCTCGGGTGACAATGAACGGGGCTGCGAGGCCCCGTTTTTTTTGTGCCTGACCTACGGCCTGTGATTGTGGAATTGCGGATTGCCTTCGCCTCCGCCCGGCGCCATCCTGGCAGCAAAATGGGAGGTGGCGATGGCGCGACAGGGGATGACTTGGCAGGGCCTGCTGCTGGCGGTTGGTCTGGCGCTATGCCCGGTGGCGGGGCAGGCGGCCTGGCCGGCGCCGGATGCTCCCGGGCAATACCGCATGATCGGCCCAGCCGGTAGCGGCCCGACCGGTAGCAGCGATGTCGGCAGCGGCCTCACCGCCTGCGATACCGAGCCGCTCTGCGCCGTGGCCACCCTGCTGGCCTGTTTCTCGCGCCGCGACGAAGCCCTGTGCCGCGCCGTCTGGCCCGGCATGGCGCCAGGGCGGCTATTCGGTGACGCGCAAGCCAACCAGGCTTATTGGTGGAGCTGGCGGCTGGAAGCGGTGCGTGTGCTGGGTGAGGGGCAGGCCGAACTGGCGGTGGCCGGCCGGCATTGCGGCCTGCTCAGCCGTGGCACACCGCTTTGCCTGACCACGCCGGCGCCGGCCACCCTGTATCGCGTTGCCTGGAACCAGGAGGCGAAGGCCTGGCGCGTGCTGGATTGGCATTCCCCGACCGACAACAAGCCGAGTTGATCTGAACAAAAAGGTTAGGAAATATGGTTAGTAATTTGTAAATTCACATAGATTGATAAATAGTTAACGTGAAATCGAGGGTTTAGTCCGGAGGCTGGGTGATGTCAGGCAGCAGTTTAATGATAAGATAATTTATCATTTAAAAACAAAGCATAATTTAATTTATATAATCTGATTTATAGGTTGTGTTGGCGTGATTTGCGTTGTTTTGCCTCATGGGAGAATTGCTGCGGATCTGAAGCGACTCGGGGTGGCGTTAACCAAGCGCTGTTAACCTTAATCTCCCAGGCGCCAGTTATGGTTAATCAAAGGTAAATACGATTTAACGCTTGGCTCTGCGATTTCTCGATCAGGCGCAGCAGGCGGGCCGACCGGTGCTGGTCCTGATCAATATGGTGGATTGAACCGCATCAGGCGGGCCGGCCTGTCGCGGGTGCATGACGGAATGGGGAGCAGGGCGTCTGCCGTGTCGCAGAAGATCAACAGGATAAGGCTGATCGCTCGATCAAATCCGTGGATCAAACACCGCTTCGCGGCTCTGATAGGGGCGGAAGCCGACCTTCTGGTAAAGTGGCAAAGCCGAAGGGTGATCCAGATTGCAGGTATTCACCGTAAGTCTCGGGATTCCCTTGGAGAAAGCATATTGTATGGTCCAGCGCAGGAACCACGGCCCAAGGCCGCGCCCGATGCTTTCCGGCATCAGGCCGAAATAGGCGATATTGATGCCGCCGGCTTCATTCACCACGCCATCGCGGCGGTCGAGTTCGACATAGCCTGCCGGCACGCCGCCGACATAAGGCACAAAAATCTCTACATCGGGATGCTGGATGATCTCGGCCAGGTCGGCATCCGGAAAACGGTGGCGTTCCACCCAATGCCAGGGCCGGCCGACGGCGCCATAGAGATAGCGGTAATAGCTGACACTGGGGCGATCCAGTTTCAGCAAGGCCAGCTTGCTGTCGAGCAGGGGGGCCGGATTGGGCTGTTCCGGCGGCGCGGTCAGCATATCGAGATAGACCACCACCACATTGAAACGGCCATCCGGCCGCCGCTCGGCCGGCGGCAGGCGGAAGATCGGCCGGGCAATGCTGTCATCGGCACTCATCCGGTAAGGTCCGTCTGCCGCCGGGTCAGCGTTCCACCGGCAGGTCGGTGCGGGCGCCCCATTCCGACCACGAACCATCATAGACGGCATATTGGCGATGGCCGAGCAGGTGCAGCGCCAGGGCGAGGCCGGAGGCGGTGACGCCGGAACCGCAACTGGTCACCACCGGGCGGTTCATGTCGATGCCGGCATCGGCGAAAAGCTGGCGCAGCGCATCGGCATCCTTGATCAGGCCGGTGGCCGGATCGGTCAGGGTGGCATGGGGCAGGCTGAACGACCCCGGGATATGGCCGCCGCGCAGGCCCTGGCGCGGTTCCGCCTCGGTGCCGTTGAAGCGGCCGGCCGAGCGGGCATCCAGCACCTGTTCGCGCTTGCTGGTCAGGTTGGCCTTGATCTGCTCCACATCGCGCACCAGCAGGTCGTTGCGGCGGGCGGTATAATGGCGCTCGCGCGGCAGCGGCGGCAGGTCTTCCAGTGGGCGACCCTCCTTGATCCATTTTTTCAGGCCGCCATTCAGCACTGCCACATCGGCATGGCCGAAGACCCGGAACATCCACCAGGCGCGCGGTGCCGAAACATGGTTGTCGGACCCGTCATAGACCACCACGCGGTTGCCGTCGCCGATGCCCAGGCGGCGCATGCGCGAGGCGAATTTCTCCGGCGAGGGCAGCATATGCGGCAGCGGATCGTTGCTGTCCGAAATATCGTCGATGTCGAAATAGACCGCGCCCGGAATATGCTGCTCGGCATATTCGCGCTTCGGGTCGCGTTTCAGGGCCGGCAGATACCAGGAGGCATCCACCACCCGCAGGTCAGGCGCCTGCAAGTGCTCGGCCAGCCATTCGGTGCTCACCAGCGCATCGGGATTCGCGTAGCTCATGTAAAGTCCCCAGACCCAGAAAGCCGCTCAGGCGGCGAATTCGATATTGACGCGCCGGTTCTGCCGGCCCTTGTTTTCCACCTTGCGCACCAGCACCGGGCCGATTTCGCCGGTGCGGGCAACATGGGTGCCGCCGCAGGCTTGCAGGTCCAGCGGTCGGTCCTGCCCGGCCACCTCGATCAGCCGCACCCGGCCCAGCCCCATCGGTGGCTTCACCGCCATGGTTTTCACCAGATCGGGGCTGTTGAGCAATTCCTCATCGGTGATCCAGCGCGCCGTCACCGCCAGATCGGCCTGGATCAGTTCGTTCAGCTTCGCGGTCAGGGTGTCCTTGTCGGGAATCTGGTCGGCCATGTCAAAATCCAGCCGGCCCTTGCCGTCATTCACCTGGCCGCCGGTGACCGGGAAAGGCACCAGCACCGACAGCAGATGCAGGCAGGTATGCATGCGCATCAGGCGGTGGCGCCGCGCCCAGTCGAGCCGCAATCTGCCATTGGCACCGACCTTGAGCGCTGCGCTGCCATTGCCCGGTTTGTGAATGATGCCATCCGGGCCGTCGCCCTTCACGGTATCGGTCACCTCGACGGCTTCGCCGTTTTCCAGGACAAACTGGCCGATATCGCCCGGCTGTCCGCCGCCCAGCGGATAGAATACCGTGGCATCGGTCTGAAAACCGCGCTCATCCACCGCGATCACGGTGGCGGGGCATTCAGTCAGATAGGCATCGTCGCGGAACAGGAAGCTGGTCATCGGGGCAATCCACTCGGTCGGCTGAACTCTTCAGCACAGCCTAGCCGGTGATGCTTACGCCATCCAGGGTGGGATCGGCAGATTTTTGCCGCGCAGGAAATCCGGATTGAACAGCTTGCTGGCATAACGCGCGCCGCCATCGCACAGGATGGTCACAATTGTGTGTCCCGGCCCCATCTGCTGGGCCAGGCGGATCGCCGCCGCCACATTGACGCCGGAGGAAGACCCCAGCACCAGACCCTCATGCTGCAGCAGGTCGAACACCGCCGGCAGGGCTTCCTCGTCCGGAATCTGGAAGGCCTCGTCCGGCGTGATGCCTTCCAGGTTGGCCGTGATGCGGCCCTGGCCGATGCCCTCGGTGATCGAACTGCCTTCGGCCTTCAATTCACCATGCTTGTAATAATGATAGAGCGCAGCGCCCATCGGATCGGCCAACGCCACCTGCACCTTCGGGTTACGCTCCTTCAAGGCCATCAGGATGCCGGCAAAGGTGCCGCCCGAACCCACGGCGCAGGTGAAGCCATCCACCTTGCCTTCGGTCTGCTGCCAGATTTCCGGCCCGGTGGTGTGGTAATGCGCTTCGCGGTTGGCCACATTGTCGAACTGGTTGGCCCAGATCGCGCCATTGGGTTCGCTGGTTGCCAGTTCTTCGGCCAGGCGGCCGGAATATTTCACGTAATTGTTCGGATCGCGGTAGGGCAAAGCCGGCACCAGGCGCAGATCGGCACCGCACAGGCGCAGGAAATCCTTCTTTTCCTGGCTCTGGGTATCCGGCATCACGATCACTGTGCGGTAGCCCAGGGCATTGCCGACCAGGGCCAGGCCGATGCCGGTATTGCCGGCCGTGCCTTCCACGATGGTGCCGCCCGGCCGCAGCAAACCCTTGGCCTCGGCATCACGCACGATGTAGAGCGCCGCGCGATCCTTCACCGAGCCGCCGGGATTGAGGAATTCCGCCTTGCCGAGAATGGTGCAGCCGGTCAGTTCCGACGCGCGCCGCAGTTTGATCAGCGGGGTGTTGCCGATGCTCTCGATGAAGCCGTCACGGTAATCCATAAGCCTGATCCTTCTTGCCGGAAAGCAGTCTATACCCAGCGTCCCGGATCACGGCAAGCTGTCCGGATTTTCCCATTTTTGCTGTAGTTTCTTGCGGTGCAGCGCCAGCCACAGCATGCCGATGCAGCAGGGCGTGTTGGCCATGCCACCGGCCTGCCAGCGGGCATAGGCTTCGGCAAAGGGCAGGGAGAAGACCCGGATATCCTCATGTTCGCTATCCACGCCATGGATGCCGCGCGCCTGGCTGGCATCCACCGGGGCGCAGTAGATGTGGAAGCGTTCGCTGCTGAAGCCGGGGGTGGAATAGGTCTGGGTGATCGGCAATAATCGCCCGGTGGCGGTGAGGCCGCTTTCCTCCTGCAATTCACGCAGGGCGACTTCTTCCGGTGTTTCGCCGTCCTCGATCAGGCCGGCCACCATCTCCACCATCCAGGCCGCCTCGCCGTTGTAAAACACCGAGGTACGGAACTGCTCGATCAGCACCACCGCGTCGCGTTGCGGATCATACGGTACCACCACCACGGCATCACGGCGCCACATCACTTCGCGCAGCATTTCGCCGCTCATGCCGCCATTATAGAGGCCGTGGCGCAGGCGGAACTCGTCCACCTTGAGATGGCCACGGAAAACCGCGCGCTGTTCCAGTATTTCCACCGGCATCGGCTGTATTGCGCCTGGTTGGTTGTTCACGGGTTTGCGCATGGCATGTCCCAATCATTCTGATGTTGCAGGTGGCGCATGAAGGCGGCCTTGTAGCGTCGGCGCCAGGCCGGCAGATGCCAGTCGGCCAGGGCGGCGCGCAGGATGCCGGGGGCCGGCAGGAAGAGCTGGGCGCGGCAAGGCCCCAGTTTGGTTTGCACCAGGCGGTGCCGAGTGATGTATTCCGGCCCCTCATAGGCTGCCAGGCGCCGGCCATCCGCCGTGCCGCGCGGGGTGAAAAGCAGCCCGCGCACCTGGCTGCCGGGGGCTGGCAGCAGCACCGGATAGGTCCGCCCGCCATTCCGCGCCAGCGCCGCCTTGCGCCGAAAACCGGTCAGAACCGCCGGGGCAAGCTGGCGCCGGGCCGGCTGATAGCCTAGCACCAGGCGCAACACATCCGGATCGCATAACGTGCCGTAGAAAAAGAAACGCATGGCGGAAATATTTGACTCACTTGCCGATTGATCCATTTTGTGGGGCGGGACGTATACTGTGTAGTCCATCCTGGAAGGCTTGGCAAAGTTGACCGAGACGCGAGATACCAAGTTGCAAGGCACCGCCTTACACGGCAGCACGCTGCCGCAGCATCATATCCCGGCTACATTGCTGCTGGATTACGCTGCCGGCAGTTTGCCCGAGGCCTGGGCGCTGGCGGTGGCCTGCCACCTGACTTTCTGCCCCTCCTGCCGCGCCGAATTGCGCGCCATGGAGGCCGCCGGGGGCGGGCTGCTGGATCAGGCGGCGCCGGCCGAGCTGAAACCGGGCAGCCTGGATGCCGTGCTGGCCCGCCTGGAACCCGGTAGCCCGGATGCCGCGCCCGGCTTGATGCCGGGCCAGGCCTATCGGGCGCAGCAGCAGGCCGGTCGGCCGGCCGGTCGGCAATCTGGCCAGGCACCGGTACCCCGGCCGCTGGCCGCGTATCTGCCAGATGGTTTTGACAATTTGCCCTGGCGCTGGAGCGGCGCCGGCCTGCATGCCCTGCCATTGGCCTTGCCCAAGGCCAGGGGCGGCATGGCCAGCCTGTTGCGCATTGCGCCGGGCGCCGCGATGCCGGTGCATGGCCATGCCGGCGAGGAATTGACCCTGGTGCTGAGCGGCGGCTTCACCGATGAGCGTGGTGCGTTTCGCCAGGGCGATGTGGAATATGCCGATGGCTCGGTGCAGCATCGCCCGGTGGCGATGGCCGACCGGCCCTGTATCTGTCTGGCTGTGACCGATGCGCCGCTGCGTTTCAGCGGCCCGTTTGGCTGGTTCTTCAATCAATGGGCCCGGCTCGCTTCCTGACCCGGCGCCATCTGCTGCTGGGTCTGCCAGCAGCGATGGCAGTGGCCGGCCCGGTTGCGGCGGGTGATGGCGGTGCTGACATTACGTTCCGCGCGTATCGCAAAGGCAGCGATATCGGCCGGCATCAGGTCAGCATCCGGCGCGCGGGCGACGTGATCCAGGTACAGGTCGAAATCGCCCTGATAGTGCGTCTGGCTGGTTTGCTGCCCGTCTACCATTATCACCACAAGGCCGAGGAAACCTGGCTTGGCGGCCGGCTGTTGCGCCTGGTATCCAGCACGGATGACGATAACGATCTGCAAAGCCTGACCGCCGAGCGGGCGCCGGATGGCAGCCTGCGCATTCAGGGCAGCAAGTTCAGCGGTAGCGCCCCGCCCGATATCATGCCGACCAGCTACTGGAACCCGGATTTTCCGCGTCGAAATTTGCTGCTCGACACGCAGAATGGCCGCTTGCTGAACGTGCAGGTGACGCAGCCGGGTGAGGCATTGCCGCAGGATGTGCCGGCCGGTGCGGTGCAGTATCGCCTGGATGGCGATCTGAAACTGGATATCTGGTACGACGCGCAGCGGGGCTGGGTGAAAACCCGGTTTGCCGCCAGCGATGGTTCCGTGGTCGACTATCGTTTGCAGGAGTGAGGCATGGCCCAGCCTGGCTGTGTTTGGATCACGGGCGCCGGCTCCGGCCTTGGGCGGGCGCTGGCGCTGCGCTATCTGGCGGCGGGTGCCACGGTTGCCGGCACGGCGCGCAGGGTGGATACATTGTCTGATGTGGCGCTGGCCGGCATCGGCAGCCCCGGTCATTTCCATGTCCATCCCGGCGACCTCACCGATCCGGGGCAGGCGGCGGCCCTGGTGCAGGGCATCGAGCATAGCGCCGGGCCGATCCGGCTGGCGGTGCTGAATGCCGGCACGCACCGGCCCAGCCCGGCAACACAATTCAGTGCCGGCACCATGGCCGACCTGCTGCAGGCCAATGTGATGAGTGTGGCCTATTGCCTGGAAGCCCTGGTGCCGCTGATGCTGGCGCGTGGCGGCGGGCAGATTGCAGTGAATGCGTCGCTGGCCGGCTATGGCGGTTTGCCGCAGGCCTATGCTTATGGTGCCAGCAAGGCGGCACTGATCAACATGACCGAAAGCCTGCGGCTGGAACTGGAGCCGGCCGGCATCCGCATGCGGCTGATCAATCCCGGTTTTGTGCGCACGCCGCTGACCGACCGCAACGATTTTCCCATGCCGTTCCTGATGGAAGCCGAAGCGGCGGCAGAACGCCTGTATCTGGCGCTGGAGCAGGGCCGCGATTTCGAGATCGTGTTTCCGCGCCGCTTTGCCTATATCCTGAAATTTCTTCGCCTGCTGCCTTATGCGCTCTATTTTCCGCTGGTGGGAAGGGCAACCAGATGAGCGATACGATGCAGCAGGATGCCATTGCCGAGACTCTCGGCGCCTATATCGCGTTTTTCGAAACCCTGGCGCCGGAAAGCCTGGCGCGGCTGGATAGCCTTGTGGCGCCGGATGTGCATTTCCGTGACCCGTTCAACGATGTGCGCGGGTGCGATGCGATGCGGCGGGTATTTGAGGCCTCGTTCGAGGATTGCACCGATATGCGCTTTGTCATCGACAGCGCGGTGCGCCAGGAGGCGCATGCTTTCCTGACCTGGCGTTTCAGTTTCAAGCCGCGTCGGCTGAACCCGCCTGTGCCATGGGAAGTGCTTGGTGTTTCGGAATTGCGCTTCGGCCTGGATGGGCGCATTGCCACTCATATCGACCATTGGGATTCGGGCAGTCAGTTCTATGCCCGGCTGCCGCTACTGGGGCCGGTGGTGCGCTGGTTGCGCGGCCGGCTGGCGGTGGCGGCGTAAATTTATCGAATCCTGTTTTTTGCCTTGATGTAAATTCTTGGTAATTATCGGTGGCATGGCTGCCGTCACCCGGCACCCGGCCGGTGCCAGCGTCGCGATCCGGTGTAGGATCACCCCATGCGCCGCCTTATCCCCTATGTCGCCACCACTGCGCTGGTTTCGATTGCCTCATTGGCTTCCTACAGCCTGACGCAATTCACCCCGGCGGTGGCCTTGTCGCTGGTCTTTGTGCCGGTGGTGCTGTTCGCCGGCTTTTTCTGGGGCGTGGCGCCGGCCGCGCTGGCATTGCTGCTCACCCTGGCGGCTGCCAGCTATTTTTTCTACGCGCCGATCTTCTCTTTCGCAGTGGCGGATCCGATCCAGGTCATCGATCTGATGATCTTTTCGGTGATCTCGCTCGTGGTGGGCATGGTGGCCGACTGGGCGCGGCGGTCCGCCGCCGAAACCCGCGAGCGCGAAACCCGGCTGCGCCAGCTTTATGATGCCAGCCGGCGCTTCGCCGCCGTGGTGGATATCGATGAATTGCCGCTGGCCATTGTGCAGGAACTGCATGCCATCCTGGGCAAACCATGCGCCTTGCTGCTGCCCGCGCCTGATGGCGTGGCACTGGCGGCGCGCTCCGGCGCCATGGCGCCGGAGCCGCGTGATATCGCCAAGGCGCGGGAACTCTGGGCCGATGCGCCGGCTGGCCGTGACAAGGCACGTGCCGGGCTTGGTTCCGACTGGCTGCTGCGCGTGATCCGCCATGGCCGCGAGCCGGTCGGTATCCTGGCTATTGGTGTAATGCGTTTGCCGGCGCCGAATGAAACCGCCTTTGTCGGCACCTTGTTCGAATTGATTGCCAATGTGCTGGAGCGTATGCAACTGGCCGGCCGGATCGAGAGTATTCGGATCGATCGGAAAGCCGATGCCCTGCGCGAGGCGATCATCAACTCGATCTCGCATGATCTGCGTACACCGCTTTCCGGCATCCTGGGCGCTGCCACCACGCTGGAGAAATACATTGCCCTGTGCAGCGAGCGCGAGCGGGCCGAGTTGCTTGCCATGGTGCGTGACAATGCCGAGCATCTTGATCGCCTGATCGGTCGCATGGTTGATCTGACCCGCATCCGCGCCGGCTATATCAAGCCGGTGCTGGAGCCGGTGGATGTGGTGGAAGTGGTGGAGGTGGCGTTGCGTCAGACGCGCCAGGGCTTGGCGCAGCATCGCCTGGTGTTGAACCTGCCGGCGGAATTGCCGCTGGCGCGCGGCGATGCCGTGCTGCTGCAACAGGCCCTGGTGAATATCCTGGAAAATGCGGCCAAATATTCGCAGCCGGATTCCGTCATTGAAGTGGCGGCCGCAGCAGGGCTGCACCATGTGGAACTGCTGGTGCGCGACCAGGGGCGCGGCGTGACCGCGGAACAGGCGCGGCGCATCTTCGATCAATTCTATCGTGCCAGCGAAGGCGGCGGCGAGCCGAGCGGCAGCGGTCTGGGCCTGACCATCAGCCGCGCTTTTGTGGAGGCTTGCGAGGGGCGCATTGTGGCCGAAAGCATGGGGCCGGGCCAGGGCATGGTGTTTCGCGTGCAATTGCCCCTGGTGCCTGGAGTTTTCGACCAGCAAGCCGAATTGGAACAACCCGGATCTGAACAACAGGGAGTGGCGGTATGACCAGCCAGGCGCGGACCATCCTGGTTATCGATGACGAAGTGCAGATCAGGCGCTTCCTGCGTACCGGGCTTTCGGTGCAGGGCTATAATGTGGTGGAGGCTGCCAGCGGTGCCGAAGGATTGCAGCAGATGACCAGCCTGCAACCCGATCTGGTGGTGCTGGATTTGCAACTCGGCGACATGGACGGCATGGATGTTTTGCGGCGTATCCGTGAATGGTCCTGGCTGCCGATCCTGATCCTGTCGGTGCGCAATCGCGAAAGCGACAAGGTGCGGGCGCTGGAACTCGGCGCTGACGATTTCCTGACCAAGCCGTTTGGCATGCCGGAACTGGTGGCGCGCATTCTTGCCTTGCTGCGCCGCATGCCGGCCACTGTCGGACAGCCGATTTTCAGCGTCGGCCAGCTTTCGCTCGATATGGTGCGGCGCCAGGTTTTCCTGGAAGGCAAGGAGATCAAGCTGTCGCCGAAGGAATATGCCCTGCTGCAATTCCTGGCCCGCCATGCCGGCAAGGTGGTGACGCATGAGCAGTTGCTGACCGAAATCTGGGGTCGCGGCCATGTCGAGGATGGGCATTACCTGCGCATCTTCATGCGCAAGCTGCGCCACAAGGTGGAGCGCGATCCGGCGCGGCCGCGCTACATCGTCACCGAGCTTGGTGTCGGCTATCGCCTGCTGGCGCAGGACCAGTTCGTCGCGCCGCCGCTCGATGAGGTGGCGGGCTGATCAGGCCAGATCGAGCCGAAGCTGCAACACATCGATGCAGTCGGCGCGGAAGCCGCCCTCGCAGGAGCCGAGATAATACAGCCACATGCGGCGGAAGCGCTCATCGAAGCCAAGGGCGCGGATTTGCGGCCAGGCAGCTTCGAAACGCTCGGTCCAGGTGCGCAGGGTGCGGGCATAATCGAGCGCAAAACCGTCGCTGCGCGTCATCTGCAAGCCGACTGCGGCGGCCTGCTGGCGGATCGTGCCGGGTGAGGGCAGCATGCCGCCGGGGAAGATATAGGCCTGGATAAAATCCATGGTGCCGCGATAGGCTTCAAAATATTTGTCCTGGATCACGATGGCCTGCAGGCCGGCCCGGCCGCCCGGCGCCAGCCGCTGGCGCAGCATGCTGAAGTAATCCGGCCAGTATTTTTCACCCACCGCCTCGATCATCTCGATAGAGGCAATGGCATCATATTGCCCCTGGCTGTCGCGATAGTCGCGCAATTCGATCTGCACGCGGTCGGCCAGGCCGGCCTCGAAGATGCGCCGGCTGGCATAATCATGCTGCTCGCGGCTGATCGTGATGCCATGCACCCGGACACCAAAATCACGCGCCGCCACTTCGGCGAAGCCGCCCCAGCCGCAGCCCACTTCCAGCACGCGCTGGCCGGGCAACAATTGCAGCACCTCGCCGGCCAGGCGGCGGTATTTCGCCGTCTGCGCCGCGTCCAGTGCCTGGCCTTCATGGCTGTAGACCGCCGAGGAATAGGTCATCGAGGGATCGAGCCAGTGGCTGTAGAATTCATTGCCGAGATCGTAGTGATAGGCGATGTTGCGCTTGCTGCCCCGGCGCGAATTGCCGGCGAAACGGAAGGCCAGGCGGCGCAGCAGGCGCAGCCAGGGCTTGCCCATCAGCGTATCGTCCAGTTCGCCATTGACGCAGGCCCAATGCGCCAGCCGGCCGATATCGTCGCAATCAAAGTCGCCCTCCATGAAGGCCTGGCCAACGCCGAGATTGCCGCCCAGCAGCATGCGTTTCGGAAAGCGGTTGTTGCGCAGGGTGATTTCCGTCTCCGGGCCGGGCTGCGCACCACGTGCCACCACGCGGCGACCATCCGGCAGGCCGATGGTGATCGATCCATGCGAAGTATGCGGCGCCAGCGACAGCATCAGCCGGGTCCAGCGATCCAGGCGCGGCAGGCGTAGTGCATCCTGCGGCTGCTGCAATTCAATCGGTGCCGCAGGCGGATTGTCATGCTGCTGTGGTTCATCGGCGGCCAGATCAAAGCGGTTTTTTGACTCTGCTGCATAGTCGCTCATCGTCTCACTCTCCGGAAGCGATACTGTTGCTGCCCGCAAACTCGCTGCGGCTGACGGGTTCGGCCGGCGGTTCCGGCCGGCGGAAAAAACCGGCGCCCTTGCGCCAGAGATGCAAGGCCTGCCAATGGATGGCAGCAAATACTTTCAGGGTCATCAGCGGATGGCGCAGCAGGGCGCGCAGCAGCGTGGCGTCGGAGAAAGCCTCGCGCCGACCGGTCTGGGTCGCCAGCAGCCGGGCGCCATCCGGGCCGTCATGGCGGATATGGATGCCGATGCGTTCGCCCGGCGGAAGCAGGCGGAAGGCATAACTGCCGGAGAGCGGCATGAACGGCGAGACATGGAAAATCTTCTCGGCGCCATGGCGCAGCAGGCGGCCGGTCTCGCCTGCCGGCACTTCGATCAGATAACCATGCTGGTCGCCGAAGGTGTTTTTCACTTCATAGAGAATCGCGCCAAGTCGGCCATCCGCCGAGAAACAGAAATAGATGCTGAGCGGATTGAACACATAGCCATAGAGGCGCGGGAAGCAGAAGATTTCGATGCGCGCCGTTGCCGCACCCAGGCCATGGCGCTGCAGGATATTTTCCAGCCAGGGACGCAGCGGGCTGCCATCGCGCGGGCCATGATCGCGGTCATGGAAGGAAAACAGCCCGAAGCGGTTGTAGCGGAACAGCCGCGAGCCGGCGGCGATGGCGGGCAGTGCATCGATATCCAGCAGCAGCGAAAAAACCCGATAGTCGAAGCGATGCCGGAACGGTTGCAACCGTTCATGCATCACCCGGCAATGATACAGCGCGGCGCCGTTCATGCCGCCGCCAGCCGGCGCTGCGCCACATCAATGCTGAAGGGCAGGGCGGCGGCGAGGCCGGCATCCATTGCCAGTGCGGCGCGCAGCCCGGCGCTGAAGCCATCCTCATGGAAACCATAGCCGGCCCAGGCGCCGGCGAACCACAGCCGATCCTGGCCCTGGATGTCATCGAGCCGCTGCTGTGCCGCCACGGCGGCGGCATCAAACAACGGATGCTCATACTCGAAGCGGGCAAATACCTTGGCCGGATCGGGTTCCTCGATCGGATTCAGCGTCACAAAAAGCGGTCGGCTATGATCCAGGCCTTGCAGCAGATTCATCCAGTAGGTCAGGCCGACGCGGCGCTCCAGGTCGCGGCGCGGTTCGGAGAGGTAGTTCCAACTGGCCCAGGCCCGGCGGCGCACCGGCATCTGGCCCAGGTCGCGATGCAGGATGGCGCGGTTGGGCTGAAACCGGAAGGCCGCCAGCAGGTCGCGCTCGGCCGGCAAAGCTGCCGGTCCGAGCAGGCGCAAAGCCTGATCACCATGACAGGCCAGCAGCACCTGATCAAACGGCCCGGCCATGCCTGATGGCATGTGCAGCACCACACCGCTGGCGCTGCGTTGCAGGCTTTGCACCGGGGTGTTGAGATGCAGGATCGCGCGGCTATCGGCCAGCAGGCGGCGCACATATTCACGGCTGCCGCCCTGCACGGTGGACCATTGCGGCCGGTCGTTGATGCTGAGCAGGCCGTGATTGCGGAAGAAGCGGCAGAAAGTCACGGCGGGAAAAGCCAGCATGTCGCGCATCGGCGCCGACCAGATCGCTGCGCCCATCGGCAGCAGGTAATCCAGCATGAAGCTTTCCGAATAGCCTTCCCGGTGCAGATAGTCGCCCAGGCTGAGATCGCCGAGGCGGCCGGCCTCCAGATCGGCCACGGCGCGGCGGTTGAAGCGCAGAATGTCGCGCCACATGCGATGAAAGCGCGGTGAAAACAGGTTGCGCTTCTGGGCAAACAGGCTGCGCAGGGTGTTGCCGTTCCATTCAAGCTGGCCGCGCGCCGCGCCGGTACCCACGGAAACCGAGAAGGACATATCGCTATGCAGCGACGGTACCTGAAGATGCGCAAACAGCTTCAGCAGGTTCGGGTAGTTCCAGTTGTTGAAGACGATGAAGCCGGTATCCACCGTCATAGGGTGGCCATCGTAATCCACCGCCACGGTGTTGGCATGGCCACCGGGATAGGCATTGGCCTCGAACACGGTCACGTCATGGCGCCGCGACAAAGCCCAGGCTGCCCCCAGGCCGGCAATGCCGGCGCCGATCACCGCGATCTTCATGCCGCCCCCCGCGACTTCCCCGTTCCATTCCCTTTATCGCGCAAGCTGGCGAAAGCTGCCAGCGCCGCGGCACGCGCGGCATCATGATCCACCATCGGTGCCGGATAATTGCCGCCCAGCACCAGGCCGGCTTCGCGCAGCACCAGGGCCGGTGCGGTCCACGGTTTGTGGATGAAGCGCGCCGGCATGCTGCGCAATGCCGGCACCCAGCGGCGCACGTAATCGCCTGCCGGGTCGAATTTCTCGCCCTGCAGGATCGGATTGAAGATACGGAAATAGGGCGCCGCATCGGCGCCACTGCCGGCCACCCATTGCCAACTCGTGGCATTGTTGGCCAGATCGGCATCCACCAAAGTATCCCAGAACCAGGCTTCACCCTGGCGCCAATGCTGGCTCAGATGCTTCACCAGGAAGGAAGCCACGATCATGCGCACCCGGTTATGCATCCAGCCGGTCTGCCACAGCTCGCGCATGCCGGCATCCACGATCGGATAACCGGTCTGGCCGCGCTGCCAGCGCCGCAAGGCCTCGGCATCGTCATGCCATGGGAAGGCATCAAAATCCGCACGGAAATTCTGCTCCGGCAAATCCGGGCAATGAAACAGCAGGTGATGGGCAAATTCGCGCCAGCCCAGTTCTGAAAGGAACTTCTCGACATGCCGGGCCAATACTGGATTGCCGGCATCCGCAGCAAAGCGCAGTGCATGCCAAATCTGGCGTGGCCCGATCTCGCCGAAATGCAAATGCGGCGATAGCCGCGAAGTGGCCGGCAAATCCGGCCGGTCACGCTGCTCGGCATAGCCGTTCAGGCCCTGGTCGATGAAGCTGGTCAGCAGGCTTTGCGCGCCTTGGCTGCCGGGCACCCAGCTATTGCGCAGGCCACCGGCCCAGTCCGGTCGGGTCGGCAGCAAACGCCAATCGTTGAGTGCATCGCTGGCAATGCCGGACTGGCCGCGCAGACTGCCCGGCTGCGATGCCGGCACTGGCGCTGGCGGATCGCCCAAGGCGCGGCAGGCGCGCCAGAAGGGCGAATAGACCTTGAACCAGCCGCCGCTCTGGGTTCTCACCGTCCAGGGTTCGTAAAGCAGCGCGGCATTGTGGCTTTCAGCCTGGATGCCGGCCTGTTTCAGCGCTGCTTTGACGGCGGTGTCGCGGGCGATGGCGGCGGGTTCGTAACAGCGATTCCAGTATACTGCCTGGGCGCCGCATGCTGCGGCCAGGCCGGGCAGGATTTCCGCCGCCGCGCCGCGCCGCAGCGTGAGGCCGAAACCATGCTGGCGCCGCAATTCCGCGTCCAGCGCTGCGAGGGAATGATGCAGCCACCACAGGCTGGCGCCACCCATCGGCCAGGCCTGCATCTGATCCAGCACATAGAGCACAATGATGCCGGCGCCGGTTTCCGAGGCATGGGCGGCCGCATGGGCCAGTGCCGGATTGTCGGCCAGGCGCAAATCCTGGCGCAACCAGACCAGGACCGGCGCGGATTTCCTTGAAGTCAAACCAGCCTCACTGCTGCTTCTTGCATATTGCGGTAGATACGCAGCCGGCAGGTGGGTGGATCACTCGGTCAGTCTGGTTCGTTGAGGCGCAAGGCCATTGAGGCGGCCTGGGTGCGATTGAACACCTGCAGCTTGGCGAATATCTGCCGCAGATGTGCCTTCACGGTGACTTCCTGCACCCCCAGGCGCAAGCCGATGGCCTTGTTGGAATCGCCATGGCTGAGCCATTTCAGCACTTCGCGCTCGCGGTCGGTCAGGCTGGAGAGGCGCGGATCAAGCACGGCCGGGGCCGCCGCTGTGCCGCCATCGGCGCCGGCCTCGCCACGGCCCGCCGGTATGGCATAATCGTCGCCGAGCAGGGCGCGCAGCAATTCGCGCTCATCGGCGCCGGCACGGGCGCGCTCGGCCAGGTCTTCCAGCTTGGCGGCGGCCTGGAAGGTGGGCAGGTATTCCTCATAGAGCCGCAAGGCCTTCACCACCGTCAGCAGCATGCTCTGCTGTGTCAGCTCGGTTTTTTCCTTGTAGTCATTGATCGAGAGATTGCCGACCACGGTGAGCGGCGGCGCCTGGCCGGGCTGGCCGGTGCGGATCACGATCTGCACCGCCTTGTAGCCCAACTCGTCGCGGATATGGTTCACCAGATCGAGGCCGGCATGCTCGGTTTCCATCACCACATCCAGCAGGATCAGCGCGATATCCGGATGCTGCGCCAGAATCGGCTTGGCCTCGGTGGCAGTATGGGCGGAAAGGAATTCCAGGCCGCGCTCGCGATAGGTGAAATTGCGCAGCAGCAATTTGGTCAGCGCATGCACATCCGGCTCGTCGTCGACGATCAGCAGCTTCCAGGGCGCGGCGCTGGCCTGGCTCGCGACGGCAGTGGCATTGTCGGTCGGCAGATCGGACACAGGATGTTTCCACTTAATCGGATGCGACAGGATACTATCTTAAGGGGCGGGTACTGGCGCGGCAATGATGCACGGGTTTTTGCCGGCTTACCAAGCAAATAATCGGCGAAATAGTCCTGTTTTTCCGGGCTGCCGGAGGATTGTTCCGGCGCATGGCTGCCAAGGGTGGAGTGATGGTGTCGATAATCCACGACCGCGCGGGTTGCCGCACTCTTGCAGCGGGCTTGTGTGTAACCTACCTCTCCCTGGCGTGGCAGGGGGCGCGGTATGGCAAACAGACTCGGTCCGATGGTGGCGGCAATATTACTCGCCTGGCCCCCCGCCTGGGCGATGGCGGCGGCAGGCGAGGGAGCCAGGGAAATGCCAGCACGCCGGAACATCATGGCGGCCGATGGGCCTGGTTTTGCGATTGACCGGCATGAAGTCAGCATCGCGGATTTCCGTGCCTTTGCGGATGCCACTGGTTTGACCACGGCTGCCGAGCAGGCAGGCGGCGGTTTTGAATATGCTGCCGGCTGGGAACGCCGGCCGGGCTGGAACTATCGGCGGCCGTTTGGCGCCGATCCGCAATCGGCAAATGAGCCGGCGGTGCATGTCGCCTGGCAGGAAGCGGTGGCGTATTGCCGCTGGCGCGGTGGCCGGCTGCCCAGTCTGGCGGAATGGCGCCGGGCAGCCTTCACCGAAACCCGGGCAGTACCACAGGATGATTTTCGCACCAGCCAGACCTATCGCTATGCCACCGGCGACGATCCGTCCGGCATGAATACGCGCGATGCCGATCCCTGGCCGCGCCATGCCCCGGCCGGCGCCACGCGGCGCGGCGTCAATGGCCTGTACGACATGGGCGGCAATGTCTGGGAATGGCTGGCCGACCGGCGTGGCGACGAGGCGCTCACCGCCGGCGGTTCCTGGTGGTATGGCCCGCAGCAGACCATGGCCGAGGGCGTGCAATGGAAACCGGCGGATTTCCATGCCGTCTATGTCGGCTTCCGCTGCGTGTACTGAACCGTAGGGGATAGCCTGATGCGCATGGCTAACCTTGACGGCAGCCATTGTATAAGTCGTCAAATTCCAGTGGAAAATGGCTCCCAGGGAGGGATTCGAACCCCCGACCGGGCGGTTAACAGCCGCCTGCTCTACCGCTGAGCTACCTGGGATCAGCGCGGCGCGGAAAGTAGCTGCGTGTTCCCGGAACTGCAAGCCTTGCCTGGGAAAATTTCTCACCCGCCGGTGCGCGGCCTTTTTTGCCGCCCCGCCTGCATGCTAAGGCGAAAGCGGGAGGAGCCATGATGACCAACATGATGCTGATGAGCGTGCCGGAATTGCAGAGCTTTCTGGAACGTGAATTTCCCCAGATGGCGCCGCTCAATCTGGTGATCCGCAGTTTTGACGGCAGCCTGCTGCGGCTCGCTTGCAGTATCGGCGAGGCGCAGCTGCGCCCCGGCGGCACGGTTTCCGGCCCCACCATGATGGCGCTGGCCGATTGCGCCGCCTATCTGTTGCTGCTCGGTCAGATCGGCCCGGTGGCGCTGGCGGTGACGACGAATCTGAACATCAATTTCCTGCGCAAGCCGGAACCGGTGGGCTTGTATGCCGATGCCCGCATGCTGAAGCGCGGCAAAAGCCTGGCGATCATGGATATCGGGATTTTCTCGGAAGCGGTGACAGATGGTCCGGTGGCGCATGCCACGGTGACCTACGCAATTCCGCCCGCCCGAAAATCACCTTAAGATATTGATATTGCTGGTATTGTTCGGTGGTAAAATAATACCGCTGCATAAGGCATTGAAAAAAGCGGCAATTCACACCGAAATCCGGTTGACAGGATTGGGCGCCCGGCGCATAACCCGCGCCGACCGCCCGGAGCCGTTTAGGCTGCGGGCTCGATCCCCCGAACAGGGGCCTAATCCAGGATAGTGCAATGAAGACCTTTTCCGCTAAAGAGTCCGAGGTCGACAAGAAGTGGGTGCTGATCGACGCCAATGGCCTGGTGCTGGGCCGTCTGGCCAGCCTGATTGCCAAGCGTCTGCGTGGCAAGCATAAGCCGATCTTCACCCCGCATGTCGATACCGGCGATCATGTCATCGTCATCAACGCCGAGAAGGTGCGGGTGACCGGCCGCAAGGCGCAGCAGTCGGTGTTCCACTGGCATACCGGCTATCCCGGCGGTGTGAAGGGCGTGACCATCGGCCAGCGCCTGCAGGGCCGCTTCCCGGAGCGCGTCATCCTCAAGGCGGTTGAGCGTATGCTGCCGAAGGAAAGCCCGCTGGCCCGCCGCCAGCTCACCAAGCTGCGTGTCTACAAGGGTGAAGCCCATCCGCATGAGGCGCAGCAGCCTGAAGTGCTCGATGTGGGCGCGCTCAATCCGAAGAACAAGAGGATCGACTGATCATGGCCGAGGCACGCACTCTCGCCGACCTGAGCAAGGCCAAGGCTGTCGCCGCCGCTGCTCCTGAGGAAGCCATCCACGAGCGCAAGGTCGACAAGCTCGGCCGCGCTTATGCCACCGGCAAGCGCAAGGATGCCGTGGCCCGCGTCTGGCTCAAGCCGGGCGCCGGCAAGTTCATCGTGAACGGCAAGGAAAGCAACGATTACTTTGCCCGTCCGGTGCTGCGCATGCTGCTGCAGCAGCCTTTCTCGCTGACCAACCGGGTTGGCCAGTTCGACATCTACGCCACCGTTTCCGGCGGCGGTCTGTCGGGCCAGGCTGGCGCGCTGCGTCATGGCATCTCGAAGGCGCTGACCTATTTCGAGCCGGAACTGCGTCCGGCTCTCAAGGCCCAGGGCTTCCTGACCCGCGATCCGCGCGTCGTCGAGCGCAAGAAGTACGGCAAGCCGAAGGCCCGCCGCAGCTTCCAGTTCTCGAAGCGCTAAGTTTTTGCCGGCAACGGCATCCTCGGAAAGGCCGGGAGCACAACTCCCGGCCTTTTCTTTTTGATTGTATGCAAGGCTGAATTGCCCGGCGTTAACTGAAACTCAATTGTTGATTCGCTTTTATGAATCAACGACAGTTTAGCCCCGTGGGCGGAGTCGTCCGGATGGGCATAGCATGAAGGCAGACCAGCCATGACGCTGAGCGATATGGTCTTCGCCTTGTTGCCGGCAATCGGCATGTTTTTTCTCGTCGGTCTCTCGGCCAACTGGCTGCAGGAGATGGCGGAGCAGTATGCCCGCAAGGAACTGCGCTTCGATGAGGAGAGTGAGCGGCTGCGCGAGATTTATGATCGTGTCACCGAATGGTCGCACAAGATCGATCAGGAGAAGGAGACGCGGGCCGAGCGCGAGCGCACGCTGTCGCAGCTTCAGGCCCAGCATGGCGAGGCGATGACCGAGGAAATCCGGCTCACCGATCCGCGCCAGCTGACCGTCTATGAACATGGTGTACCCACCGCCAATTCGGTGGGCTATTACGCCAAGGCCCTGGGGCCGGCCCATGTGCCGCCATTTGATGGGCGTGGCTCGGCCAGCAGCGGTGTGCATGGCCGCCGCGTCGCCCGTTTTATTGTCTGGGGTCAGGCCCAGGCCAATGCCGAGCGGCTGGTCAAGCACTGGGTTGGCAGTCAGGGCCAGATCACCGAATTCCGCCCCTTCTCCGGCAAGCTCAAGCTGACGGAGCTTTGACCGTGACCCTGAATGACATGGTTGAAATCCTGGTCGTGGCGGCCAATCTCGGTATCTTCCTGCTGATTGTACTGACCGTGGCCGAACGTCTGCGCGATGGCTGGCGCGTGGTGGAGTTGCAGGTGCAGGATATCGTCAGCCGCCGTGAGCAGGCCGAGAAGGACCAGGATCGCTTCGATGAAGCCCTGACCACCGAGCGCAAGAAGGTCGGCGAACTGGAGGAACAGATCGCGCGGGCGCATAATGAACTGGAAGCCTTGCAGGAGCGCCACGGCCATACCGATCTGCCGCTGATCTATACCGCCACGCCGATTGAAGGCGTGGATACGCGCTTCCCGGCCTGGCGCCTGATGGTACATAACCCGCAGCTTGGCCAGCGCGCCATGCAGCTTTCCGAAACCGCCTATCAGTGGAATGAAGGCCGTTTCTACGAAATCCCGGCCCCGACCCATGCCGCTGCGCGCTCGCATCTGGAACGTATGCTGCCGCCACAGGATGGTTTCTTCGTGCGTATCGTCGACGACGAACGCAGTGGCGTCGCGTAACCCGGCCTAGCTAGCGGTTCAGTTCCCGCATGGCGCCTTCCAGGCCGCCCAGGGTGAGCGGGAACATACGGTTGGTCATCAACTGGCGCACCACACCCACTGACGGGGTGTAATCCCAGTATTTTTCCGGCACCGGGTTGAGCCAGGCGGCTTTCGGCCAGGTTTCCAGCAGGCGCTGCAGCCAGACCGAGCCGGCTTCCTCATTCCAGTGTTCCACACTGCCGCCGGGCTGCACGATTTCGTAGGGGCTCATGGTGGCGTCGCCAACGAAGATCAGCTTGTAGTCGCTCTGGTATTTGCGCAGCACTTCCCAGGTCGGCTGGAATTCGTTGTGCCGGCGCCGGTTATCCTTCCACAGTTTTTCGTAGACGCAGTTATGGAAGTAGAAGAATTCCATATGCTTGAATTCGGCGCGGGCGGCGGAAAATAATTCCTCGCAGACCTTGATATGGTCGTCCATCGAGCCGCCGATATCGAACAGCAGCAGCACCTTCACCTTGTTATGCCGCTCCGGCACCAGCTTGAGATCAAGATAGCCGGCATTGTTGGCGGTGGATTTGATGGTGTCGGGGATATCCAGTTCCAGCGTCGCGCCATCGCGGGCGAATTTGCGCAAGCGGCGCAACGCCACCTTGATATTTCGGGTGCCGAGTTCGACGGAATCGTCGAGATTCTTGTATTCCCGCTTGTCCCATACCTTCACGGCGCGACGGTTGCGCGACTTGTCCTGGCCGATGCGCACGCCTTCGGGATTGTAGCCATAGGCGCCGAAGGGTGAGGTGCCGGCGGTGCCGATCCACTTGCTGCCACCCTGGTGGCGCTCCTTCTGCTCTTCCAGGCGCTTTTTCAGCGTCTCCATCAGTTTGTCCCAGCCGCCGAGCGCTTCGATCAGCGCCTTTTCTTCTTCGCTGAGAGTGCGCTCGGCCAGCTTGCGCAGCCATTCCTCGGGGATTTCCGCCGAGACCGCATCGGAGACGAATTCCAGCCCGTTGAAGACCTGGGAAAAGACACGGTCGAACTTGTCGAGGTTGCGCTCGTCCTTCACCAGGGCCGAGCGCGACAGATAGTAGAAATCCTCGACGCGGTAATTCGGCACGCCCTTCTGCATCGCCTCGATCAGCGTGAGATATTCGCGCAAGGTGGCGGGCACCTTGTTCTTGCGCAATTCGAGGAAGAAGTTGATGAACATGCCGCGCCTCCCGAACGGGCTGGAGCCGGAAACCTGATTCAGCGATTCTCGCGGCGGGCGATGAAGGCCAGCCGTTCAAACAGATGCACATCCTGCTCGTTCTTGAGCAGGGCGCCGGCCAGCGGCGGGATCAGCTTGCCCTGTTCCTTGGTGCGCAAAGCCTCTGGCGGCAGATCTTCGGCCATCAGCAGCTTGAGCCAGTCGAGCAATTCCGAGGTCGAGGGTTTCTTCTTCAGGCCGGGCGTTTCGCGCAATTCGTAGAACATGGTCATGGCGTCGCGCACCAGGTTCTTCTGCACGCCGGGATAATGCACCTCGACGATCTTCTCCATCGTGTCGCGGTCCGGAAAGCGGATGTAGTGGAAGAAGCAGCGGCGCAGGAAGGCGTCCGGCAATTCCTTCTCGTTATTCGAGGTGATGATGACGATCGGGCGCTGTTCTGCCTTGATCGTCTCGCCGGTCTCGTAGACGAAGAATTCCATGCGGTCGAGTTCGAGCAGCAGGTCGTTGGGGAATTCGATATCGGCCTTGTCGATCTCATCGATCAGCAGCACCGGCCGCTTTTCTGCCGTGAAGGCATCCCACAATTTGCCCTTCTTGATGTAGTTGCGGATATCGCGTACCCGCTCCTCGCCAAGCTGGCCGTCGCGCAGGCGCGACACGGCATCGTATTCGTAGAGGCCCTGCTGCGCCTTGGTGGTGGATTTGATGTGCCAGGTCAGCAGATCGGTGTTCAGCGCCTTGGCCACTTCGATCGCCAGCACGGTCTTGCCGGTGCCCGGTTCGCCCTTGACCAGCAGCGGACGCTCCAGCGTCACGGCGGCATTCACCGCCACCATCAGGTCATTCGTTGCGACATACGAGTCGGTACCGGTGAACTTCATCGTCGTTTCCTGGCTTATCGGTCTGGATTGGTTTCGAACGGCGGTTAGGCTAGCCGGTGTTCAGCCAAGGCGCAATCGCCCGGCCCGTGCGGCAGGGCAGGGGGCGGGCAAAATCAGATGCATGATGGTGCGGGGCGGCAGCAGCGGCTGCCGCTGCGTCAATCGGCGTTGCCGGCGGCCGCGCGTTCCAATTCGTCCGGCATCGGCAAGGTGGCGGCGTCGCCGGCATGGCTCTTGTAGCTGACGCAAAGCTGGCCGCGTTCGCTGTCGCCCAGTGCCTCGCCGGTCTTGCCGCAATGATGTGTGGTCTCATCATGGCTCGGCTGCGCTGCCGCCACCTGGTTGACGCAGAATAGCGAACAATCCTGGCAGACGCCGAATTGCATCACCTCATGGCGATTCTGCAATTCATAAAGCAGCTTCGAGAGGCCGCGCACCAGCATGCCGCCGCAATCGGCCGCCATATTCTCGATGGCGCCTTCCAGGGCCCGCATCGGATCACGCCCCAGCATGGCGCGACCGTCGCAGGTCAGGCGCAGTTCCACGCCACGCCGGTCACAGGTTTTTTTCACCCGGTCGACCAGGCCCTTGTTTTCCAGCGCGATCAGGGTTTGCGACACGGTACCCTTGGTGGAACCGAGATAGTCGGCCAGGGCGGAAGGGGTGCGGGAATAGCGGTTGGCCTGAGCCAGGAAACGCAGCACTTCCCATTGCGCCGGATTCAGCCCATCGGCGAACTGCAATTCCCGCGTCAGCCGCCCAAGGCGGTCGAGCAACAGGGTAACCCTTTGGGCAAGCATGGTTTTCCCGCCGGCTTCGGGTTCCGGACAGTCCATCTCGGCCAGTGGCCTGGGATCGGGTGTGATCGGCATCACAAGTTCGTATCGACTCGAAATTACCCATTGCGCGAACCGGGCATCGGGAGCAAGATCATAGCGACCCGATACCAATTCCGCCGCGCTCCGGCGCTTCATTAAACGGACATGGTAGTGCGGTGCGGTGTGAAAGTCGATGGAGGATATGAAAATGAGCTTGCGCAATACCTCAAACCGGAGCCTGGGCCGATCCCTGGAAGGTGCCGAGCGCCGCTACCTCTCGACTGTGATGAACAAGGCCATGCTCACCGAGGAGCAGGAACTGGACCTGGCGCGGCGCTGGAAGGACCAGGGCGACCAGCAGGCCATGCAGCATATGGTTTCGGCCTATCTGCGCCTGGTGGTGGCCACCGCCGGCCGTTTCCGCAATTACGGCCTGCCGATGGCCGATCTGATCCAGGAAGGCAATATCGGCCTGATGCTGGCGATCAACCGCTTTGATCCCGAACGCGGTGTCCGCTTCTCGACCTATGCCACCTGGTGGATTCGCTCCTCCATGCAGGAATATGTGCTGCGCAACTGGTCGATTGTCCGTTCCGGCACTTCGGCTGGGCAGAAGGCGCTGTTCTTCAACCTGCGCTGGCTGCGTGCCAAGCTGGAACGCCAGGGCGATATCCCGGCCGGCGGCAGCCTGAGCCTGGATGATGCCAGCCGCGACACCATCGCCACCACGCTGAAGGTGTCACCCAACGAGGTTGCCGCCATGGCGATGCGGCTCTCCAGCCGTGACCATTCGCTGAATGAGCCGATGGGCGGCGAGGAGGGCGGTGAGGCGTTCCAGGATTTCCTGCCCGATCCGGGTCCGAATCCGGAGCAGCAGACCGAAGCCAGCCATGATGGCGCGCTGCGCCGCACCTGGCTGACGGAGTCGCTGAGCCAGCTCAATCCGCGCGAGCAGCTTATTGTCAGCGAGCGTATGCTGTCGGATGACAAGGTGACGCTGGAAGAGCTGGGCGAGCGCCTGGGCGTGACCAAGGAGCGGGTGCGCCAGATCGAAACCAAGGCCTTTGCCAAGCTGCAGAACATGGTGCTGAAGCGCAGCCGCGAAGCGGGCGAAACCACGCTGATTGAAGGCTTCCTGCCATCGCCGGCAAAGGCGCAAACCGGCAATTGCGCTTATTGCTGAAAAAGTAAACTTCCTGGCCCGGACGCGCTTGACTTATCCGGGCCGGGGGGGTACATCCAGCCCCGTCGCGGGGGTGTAGCTCAGTTGGTTAGAGCGTCGGCCTGTCACGCCGAAGGTCGCGGGTTCAAGTCCCGTCACTCTCGCCAGTTATTTCAATGGCCTAGCGACAAAACTACCGCTTACTCAGCGGCTGATTTTTGAAATCCCAGCAAAATCCCAGCAGATTTGCCGGTGTTATCGCTCCCAGCGATAACGCTGGCGCGGCCACCCGTTTCGAGACGGCGCACAGAAATAATCGCGCCGTCATCATAACCGCCGCGACAATTCCGAAGGGCGCGGGCAATTGCCCTGACGGCTCAATCCAGTTCGAATTGCGCGCTGTAATCAAGCTTCAGGGACGAATCCTGTTCGTTCTTGCGCAGTAGGAAGGGGCCGATTGCCAGCAGATCCAATTCACTCCCCATGAAGCAACGGAATGCATCTTCAGGGCTGCCGACGATAGGCTCGCCGCGCACATTGAAGCTGGTATTGACCAGCAGCGGGCAGCCGGTGCGTTCAGAGAATTTTTCGATCAGGCGGTGATAAGCCGGATTGGTTTCTGCATGCACGGTCTGGATGCGGGCGGAGTAGTCCACATGGGTAACTGCGGGGATTTCCGAGCGCGGGATGTTCAGTTTGTCGATGCCGAACAATGCCTGCTCGGTCTCGGTCATCTGCCGCTGCCGTTCGGCGCGCACATCCGCCACCAACAACATATAAGGGCTGTCGCCATCAAGATCGAACCACTCAGCCACCTTTTCGCGTAGCACGGAGGGGGCGAAGGGGCGGAAACCCTCGCGGTACTTGACCTTGAGGTTCAGCACCTTCTGCATGCTCGGGCTGCGCGGGTCGGCAATGATCGAGCGGCCACCCAGGGCGCGCGGGCCGAATTCCATACGGCCTTGGAACCAGCCAACTGCTTGACCGTCGGCCAACGCATCGGCAACGCGGTCCAGATAGGATTCGATGTGGTCAATCCGCTCGAAGCGCGCCCCGCAGGCTGTCAGTCTGGTGGCAATTTCGTCGGCGGTGAAAGCCGGACCGAGATAGGCCCCTTGCATGGCATCGCCAGGTGATACTTGGCGTGGCAGGCCAAGATACAGGTGATAGGCGGCTAGCGCAGCGCCCAGTGCGCCGCCGGCATCGCCCGCCGCCGGCTGAATCCAGATATCATCCACCAAGCCGGAACGCAGGATTTTGCCGTTGGCGACGCAATTCAATGCAACGCCACCTGCCAAGCAGACCTTGCGCAGGCCCGTGATAGCCACCGCCCGGCGTATCAGGGCCAATACCGCTTCCTCAAGCACGGCCTGGATTGAGGCCGCGAGATCCATATGGCGCTGTTCAAGCTGCGACTCGCCAGTACGCGGTGGCCCACCGAACAGGTCATGGAAACGCTGGTTGGTCATAGTCAGGCCAACCGCGAAGTTAAAATAGCTCATATCGAGCCAGAACGAGCCATCCGGCTTGAGGTCGATCAGATGTTTGCGGATCAGGTCTGCGTAGCGTGGCGTACCATAGGGTGCCAGGCCCATCAGCTTGTATTCGCCGGAATTGACCTTGAAGCCGCAGTAATAGGTGAAGGCAGAATAGAGCAGGCCAAGACTGTGCGGGAAATGCAGTTCTTGGACGATCTTCAAGTCGTTGCCGCGTCCTGCGGCAATCGACGTGGTACACCATTCGCCGACGCCATCCATGGTCAGCACCGCAGCTTCCTGGAAGGGCGAAGGGTAGAAGGCTGAGGCGGCATGGCTCTGGTGATGCTCGGTGAACAGCAGGCGCTGGCCCCAGTCGATACCTGGTGCCTGCTGCTTCAGTTCCGATGCCAGCAATTGCTTCTGAAACAGCTTTTCCCGCAGCCAGAGCGGCAATGCCATGCGGAAGGAAGCGAAGCCACGCGGCGCGTGGCTCAGATAGGTCTCCAGCAGGCGCTCGAATTTCAGAAACGGCTTGTCGTAGAATACCACGTGATCAATATCTGCAATGCCGATGCCGCCCTTGGCCAGGCAGGCGGCGATAGCATTGGCGGGGAAGCTGCTGTCATGCTTGCGCCGCGTGAAACGCTCTTCCTGGGCGGCAGCAACAATGCGTCCATCCTCAACCAGGGCGGCCGCGCTGTCGTGATAGAAGGCGGAAACGCCGAGGATGCGCATTTAGAACAACGTGTAGATGAAGGGGGCGACGGCGCTGCCCTTGGCCAGCACGAGCAGACCACCAAACAGGGCCAGCACAAGAATGATCGGCAGCAACCAGAATTTCTTGCGCACACGCATGAAAGACCAGAGGTCGGCGAGAAATGACAACATGGTGACCTCAGAAAGGGTTTTTCATAGTTTCCGGTGCAGGGCCGGCCGGATTGCGTATGATCCAGTAGCTTTCCACATCGCCTGACCGCCGACGCATCGGATCTTTACGGCTCAGCCGCATCAGCAGGCCAATAGGCAGGAAGGCGCCGAAAAAAATCAGCGCCAGCATCACGGGATTGACCACGCGATACAACAACAGACCAAAACGAGTCCAGCCCCGGTTCAGGCCTGTCAACAGCGCGGGCCGCAGCAAGGCGACAGCCATAAACAGGGCGGAAAGCAGCAGCGGCGCCATCCACCAGGAACGCCCCGTATGCCAGAGGTAGCCGGCAATCAGGGCAAAAACGACAGAGAAAACTAAGCCGAAATTGCGATCGGTCGAACCTTCCACGGTTTCTTCGTGCTCGTAATTCTCGTGTAGAGACTGTTTGCCGTTCATTGTTCCCTCAGCATCCAAGGCCACAGCCCGACTTGCATGCCAGCCTGTCCGCCATTTACTGCCCCCGCGTTCTCGGGTGCAAGCCAGGATTTTGCGCACAAGGACTGCACCGCCTCCACATCGCCTGGCGGTGAATCATGCGGGGTTATTTCGCCGATGGGGCTGGCTGTTCTGGCGTTTGGGGCAGCAACGCTGCCAGGGCCTGCGCTATCGCCTGGGCCAGCATCTGGTTGCCGCGGTCATTATAGTGGCAGCAATTATCAGCATAAATCCGCTCTGTCGTGGCATCGAATAAAGCCGTTGCATCGAGCGTATGGACCCCCATTTTGTCCAGTTCTGACAAACCCTGTTTGAGCATCGGATAGCGCAAACGAACAGATGCAGCATAGGGGCCAGGCGGGTCTAATGCGATGGCGCGCTCCGCCGCATCGAAAAGCTTGGCGGAGAAATATTGGTTTGGCTGCAAAACATGCAGGTAGACAGCACCATGGGCCTGCGCTGTCGCGGCCATTGAGACGGATGCCGACGACCAGATTGCAATGACGTCCCGGGTCGTTTGCGCCATGGATTGCTGCCGTGCTGGCGGTGCGAAGAAGGCCGAGCGCTCGGCGGTTGAAACGGATGGTGCCGAAGCTTTGAGTTCCTGCAGGCGAAGGCTGCTTTGTCGGGCGAAGCTGCTCGCCAGTAAGGACAGCGCGGCGCTTACATGTTGATGCTCCAGTCGCTGCCAGCGCTTTACGGATTGGGTCTGCCGCTGGATCTCCATGAGCCAGTCCATCGTGGCTTCGTCGGCTATTGATGTCAGGGCCGCCACATTCTTTGGCCAAGTGCGCGGCATGGCGAAATCCACATCGAGTGCGCTATTTTCCACGGTGCTCAATGTGATTTCGTTGAAGCCATCGAGATTTACCACTGCATCGAAACGCTGGCCGATTGCCAGTAGATAGCCGAGCGCAAATAGCTGTTGAGGTTGTTTGTAGCCACCAGACCCGACATTGAGGATCGTGAGGCGTCGCCCAGCAAGCGGGGGTAGTTTCGATAGTTCCATCCGCAAGGCCGTTTCACCCTGGGTCGCCAGGAATTGTGCCACCGAGCCGCCAAACACCCCAACCACAAATTCGCCCGCCTGGGTTGGCACCGGATAGTTGTGCCTGGACCAGAAGCCCTGGTTGTTGACCGTGATATCGAGCCAGGGTGGATTGCTATCTTCGGTCATATGGCTTAGCCGTGCTGTGCCGAGACTCGCCATCCCCTGTCTGGCGGGGCGTACAAAGCCGAAATAGGGGTGGATGCGCGCCTGGGCCTCGGTCAGAAGCAGGTTGTCTTGGCTGCCTGCGCCTGGGCCGGAAGCTGATGGTTCGTTAGTGGCGAACTGGTAAAATCTGACGCCGCCTTCCAGCAACAGTATGGTCATGACCAATGCAAGAGCAACGGTTGTTAGACCCAAGCGCCAATGCTCCCGATCCTTGATTGTCATTCCGCCTCGCAATGAGATGTATTCATCATTTGGTTGCTGCTCTGCTGCTTTGCTCTACGATGTGGCGACTGGTGTGTCGCCCCTATAAGGTGTATTTTGTTAATTTATTTTTACCTTTAGTATATTGTTCACAGCCTTTGTTGCTTGCCCTCTGCATAATTACTTGGCAAACGCGGCCTCTTCGATTCGCCTTGCGAAGTTTTCAACGTCCCTCGCGCAATCTTCTATCAGACTGGCGAAGTTTGAAGCGGAATTAAGGGCTCAGGGAAAGCGAGAATGCCTGCGAAATCTGACCTGGCAGAGAAAATCCTTGCTGTGTTGGGGCGAGAGACCGCAATTGGCCTGTTTCAGCAGGTATTGGCTGTCCGGGGAGTGGCATCTGATGGGGCTTTTTTACGCAGATTATCCGGGGGGTAGATTATTGCGGTGCGGCAGATAACGGTCTAATACTGCCTCCGACCTCGGACGGGTGGGACTGTCAGGGGGCCCGAATTCCTTTGTATAGAGGAGTGTGCAACCGTGGACGCCCTACTGCGGGAGTACCTGCCGATCCTGCTATTCCTCGGCCTTGCCGTGGTGCTGGCATTGGTGATGGCTCTGCTGCCCTTCATTGCCGCCAAGCGCAATCCCGATCCGGAAAAGAATTCCACTTATGAATGCGGCTTCGAGCCGTTTTCGGATTCGCGCCGCCAGTTCGATGTGCGCTTCTATCTGGTCGCGATCCTGTTCATCATCTTCGACCTGGAAGTGGCCTTCCTGTTCCCGTGGGCGGTAGCTCTGGGTGATATCGGCCTGTTCGGTTTCTGGTCGATGGTGGTGTTCCTCGGCGTGCTGACCGTCGGCTTCATCTATGAGTGGAAGAAGGGAGCCCTGGAATGGGAGTGAGCGGCGCCATGGACAAGACTCCGGCTTCGGTTCCGGCGGCTGCGGGCCTTCAGCTCGGCTCGCCCCAGGATTCGTTCTTCAAGGATATTTCCGACGAACTGGCCGACAAGGGCGTGGTGGTATCCTCGCTCGACAAGCTGGCCAACTGGGCCCGCACCGGTTCGTTGTGGCCGATGACCTTCGGCCTGGCCTGCTGCGGCGTGGAAATGATCCATGCCTATATGGCGCGCTACGATCTGGATCGCTTCGGCTCGATGCCGCGCGCCTCGCCGCGCCAGTCCGACGTGATGATCGTGGCCGGCACGCTGACCAACAAGATGGCGCCGGCCCTGCGCAAGCTCTATGACCAGATGGCCGAGCCGCGTTACGTGATCTCGATGGGTAGCTGCGCCAATGGTGGCGGCTATTACCATTATTCCTATTCCGTGGTGCGCGGCTGCGACCGCATCGTGCCGGTGGATATCTATGTGCCGGGCTGCCCGCCGACCGCCGAAGCGCTGGTCTACGGCCTGTTGCAATTGCAGAAGAAAATTCTGCGCACCACCACCATCGCGCGCTGAAACGGGGGCTGCTGATGACCGACCGTATTGCGCTGCTGGCTGAACAGGAACAGGCGCTCAAGGAATTGGGCGAAGCCATCATGGCCGCCCTGCCGGGCGAGGTGAGTGGTTTCCGCGTTGCCCTGGGCGAACTCACCCTGGACGCGCCGGCTGATCGTATCGTCAAGCTGCTGACCTATCTGCGCGATGATGGCAATTGCCAGTTCGTGCAGCTGGTGGATGTGCTGGGCGTGGACTGGCCGGAACGCGCCAAGCGTTTCGACGTGATCTATCACCTGCTCAGCCTGAAACTGAACCAGCGCATCCGCGTCACCGTGCAGACCGATGAGGATACCCCGGTGCCGTCGGTTACCGGTGTGTTTTCCGCCGCCGGCTGGTTCGAGCGCGAAGTGTGGGACATGTATGGCGTGATGTTCTCGGGCCATCCCGATCTGCGCCGCATCCTCTCGGATTACGGTTTCGAGGGCCATGCGCTGCGCAAGGATTTCCCGCTCACCGGCTATGTCGAAGTACGCTACGACAACGAGCAGAAGCGCGTGGTCTACGAGCCGGTGCAGTTGACCCAGGAATTCCGCCGCTTCGATTTCCTCAGCCCCTGGGAAGGCGCGAAATACGTGCTGCCCGGCGACGAGAAGGCAAAGGCGTGACATGGCTGAAGTAGCGATCGCCAACTACACCCTGAATTTCGGCCCGCAGCATCCGGCCGCGCATGGCGTGTTGCGCCTTGTGATGGAGCTGGATGGCGAAATCGTCGAGCGCTGCGATCCGCATATCGGCCTGCTGCATCGCGGCACCGAAAAGCTGATCGAGCATAAGACCTATCTGCAGGCGGTGCCGTATTTCGACCGCCTGGATTACGTCGCGCCGATGAATCAGGAGCATGCCTTCGCGCTCGCCACCGAGCGGTTGCTGGGCCTGGAAGTGCCGCGTCGCGGCCAGTTCGTGCGTGTGCTGTATTCCGAGATCGGCCGCCTGCTGAACCACATGCTGAACGTGACCACGCATGCCCTCGATGTCGGCGCCACCACGCCGGCTTTGTGGTGCTTCGAGGAACGCGAAAAGCTGATGGAATTCTATGAGCGGGTTTCCGGCGCCCGCATGCATGCGGCCTATTTCCGGCCCGGCGGCGTACACCAGGATTTGCCCAAGGGCCTGGCCGAGGATATCTACACGTATTGCGAACGCGTGCAGCCGGTGCTCGCCGATGTCGAGAACCTGCTGACCGAGAACCGCATCTACCGCCAGCGCAATGTCGATATCGGCGTGATCTCGGCCAAGGATGCGATGGATTGGGGCTTTTCCGGCGTCATGCTGCGCGGTTCGGGCGTGGCCTGGGATTTGCGCAAGTCGCAGCCCTACGAGACTTATGACGAACTGGATTTCGATATTCCGGTTGGCAAGAACGGCGATTGTTTCGACCGCTATCTCTGCCGTCTGGAGGAGATGCACCAGAGTGTCCGCATCATCCGCCAGTGCATCGAGAAGATGCCGGAAGCCGGTCCGGTTTCCTCGGATGACCGCAAGGTGGTGCCGCCGAAGCGCAGCGAGATGAAGACCTCGATGGAAGCGCTGATCCATCACTTCAAGCTCTATACCGAGGGCTATCGCGTGCCGGAAGGCGAGGTTTATGCGGCCGTCGAAGCGCCGAAGGGCGAATTCGGCGTCTATCTGGTGTCGGACGGTTCCAACAAGCCGTATCGCTGCCGTATCCGCGCCCCGGGCTTCGCGCATCTGCAAGCCACCGACTTCATGTCGAAGGGCTACATGCTGGCCGATGCGGTTTCCATCGTCGGCAATATGGACATTGTTTTCGGTGAGATCGACCGATGAGCGGCATGCACCTGGCTCCCCCCGAATTGCAGCCCAAGGATTTTGCCTTCACGGCGGAATACCGGGCCAAGGCCGAGGCGATCATCGCCAAATATCCGGCTGGCCGGCAGCGCAGCGCCACCTTGCCCTTGCTTGATCTGGCACAGCGCCAGCATGGCGGCTGGCTGCCGCTGGCGGCGATCCGCCATGTGGCGGAAATGCTCAGTGTGCCGGAAATCCGTGTGCTGGAAGTGGCCAGCTTCTACACCATGTACAATCTGGCCCCGGTGGGTCGGCATTTTGTGCAGGTCTGCACCACCACGCCGTGCTGGCTGCGCGGCTCCGACAAGATCGTCGAAGCCTGCGAGAAGCATCTCGGCATTGCCTGCGGCGACACCACGGCGGATGGCCAGTTCACCGTGATCGAGGTGGAATGCCTCGGCGCCTGCGTGAATGCCCCGATGATGCAGATCGGCGATGATTACTACGAGGATCTGGATGCCGACAGCACGGTGAAGATCCTGCAGGCCTTGCAGCGCGGCGAGCAGCCGCAGCCCGGCCCGCAGAATGGCCGCCAGACCTCGGCGCCGCTCGGCGGCCCGACCACGTTGTTGAGTTTCAATCCGCCGACCCAGGGTAATGCCCCGGCCGGCAGCGGCGAATAAGCGGGGACCGGCGATGTTGCAGGACAAGGACCGCATTTTCACCAATCTCTACGGCCAGCAGTCGTGGAACCTGGCAGCGGCGCGGCGGCGCGGCGACTGGGATGGCACCAAGGATATCATCGCCAAGGGCCAGGACTGGATCATCGACGAGATGAAGAAGTCCGGCCTGCGTGGCCGTGGCGGCGCCGGTTTCCCGACCGGCCTGAAATGGTCGTTCATGCCGAAGCAGTCGGATGGCCGCCCCAGCTATCTGGTGGTGAATGCCGACGAGGGCGAGCCGGGTACCTGCAAGGATCGCGACATGATGCGCCACGATCCGCACAAGCTGATCGAAGGCTGCCTGCTGGCTGGTTTCGCCATGCGCGCCGTGGCCGCCTATATCTATATCCGGGGTGAATTTCACTTTGAGGCCAATGTGCTGGAGGCCGCGATTGATGAAGCGCGCGCCGCCGGTCTGATCGGCAAGAATGCCTGCGGCTCGGGCTATGATTTCGACGTGTTCGTGCATCGCGGTGCCGGCGCCTATATCTGTGGCGAAGAAACCGCGCTGATCGAAAGCCTCGAAGGCAAGAAGGGCCAGCCGCGCCTGAAGCCGCCATTCCCGGCCAATGTCGGCGTCTGGGGCTGCCCGACCACGGTGAACAACGTGGAAAGCATCGCCGTGGCGCCCACCATCCTGCGCCGTGGCGGTGAGTGGTTTGCCGGCATCGGCCGGCCCAACAATACCGGCACCAAGGTGTTCTGCATTTCCGGCCATGTGAACAAGCCGTGCAATGTGGAAGAGGAAATGGGCATCCCGCTCAAGGAACTGATCGAGAAGCATGCCGGTGGCGTGCGCGGCGGCTGGGATAACCTGCTGGCGATCATTCCCGGCGGTTCCTCTGTGCCGCTGCTGCCGAAGGCGATCTGCGACGATGTGCTGATGGATTTCGACAGCCTGCGCGCCCAGCGTTCCGGCCTTGGCACTGCGGCCGTGATCGTGATGGACAAGAGCACCGATGTGGTGCGTGCCATCGCCCGCCTGTCGAAATTCTACAAGCATGAAAGCTGCGGCCAGTGTACGCCGTGCCGTGAAGGCACCGGCTGGATGTGGCGCGTGATGGAGCGCCTGGTGAAGGGTCAGGCCGAGAAGCATGAGATCGACATGCTGCTCGAAGTCACCACCCAGGTGGAAGGCCACACCATCTGCGCGCTCGGCGATGCGGCGGCCTGGCCGATCCAGGGCCTGATCCGGCATTTCCGCCCCGAAGTGGAGCGCCGCATCGACGCGTATCATGCCGGGCAGCCGGTTCTTCCTGTGGCAGCGGAGTAAACCCCATGCCGACACTTACCATCGACGGCATCCAGGTCACGGTCGAGCCCGGCACCACGGTGTTGCAGGCCTGCGAACTGGCCGGCAAGGAAATTCCGCGCTTCTGTTATCATGAGCGCCTCAGCATCGCCGGCAATTGCCGCATGTGTCTGGTGGAGCAGGAAAAGGCGCCGAAGCCGATTGCTTCCTGCGCCATGCCGGCCGCCGATGGCATGGTGATCAAGACCGATACGCCGCTGGTGAAGAAGGCGCGCGAAGGCGTGATGGAATTCCTGCTGATCAACCATCCGCTGGATTGCCCGATCTGCGACCAGGGCGGCGAATGCGATTTGCAGGACCAGTCGGTGGGCTACGGCAAGGGCGGCTCGCGCTACGACGAACATAAGCGCGCGGTCAAGGACAAGAATATGGGGCCGCTGGTGGCCACCACCATGACCCGCTGCATTCATTGCACCCGCTGTGTGCGCTTCGCCACCGAAGTGGCGGGTGTGCCCGATCTGGGCGCCGTCGGCCGTGGTGAGGATACCGAGATCACCACCTATCTCGAAAAGGCCTTTGCTTCCGAGCTGTCCGGCAATGTCATCGATCTCTGCCCGGTCGGCGCGCTGACCTCGAAGCCCTATGCCTTCACCGCCCGTTCCTGGGAATTGCGCAAGACCGAGAGCGTCGATGTGATGGACGCGCTAGGCAGCAATATCCGCGTTGATGCCCGTGGCCGCGAAGTGATGCGCTTCCTGCCCCGCCTCAATGAGGAGGTGAATGAAGAATGGATTTCCGACAAGACCCGCTTTGTCTATGACGGCCTGAAAAAGCGCCGCCTGGACCAGCCCTATGTGCGGGTGCAGGGCCGCTTGCAGCCGGCGACCTGGAACGAGGCTTTTGCCGCCATTGCCAAGGGCCTGAAGGGCCTGGCCGGCGAGCAGATTGCTGCCCTGGCTGGTGATCTGGCCTGTGCCGAAAGCATCATGGCGCTGAAGGATTTGATGGCCGCGCTGGGGTCTAGCCGTATCGAGTGCCGCCAGGATGGCGCTGCCATCGATCCGGCCAACCGCGCCGGCTACTTGTTCAATTCCACCATTGCCGGCATCGATCAGGCCGATGCGATCCTGATCGTCGGCAGCAATCCGCGCCATGAAGCGGCGGTGCTGAATGCCCGCATCCGCAAGCGCTATCTGCGCGGCAATGTGAAGATCGCGCTGATCGGCGCGGCAGCTGATCTGACCTACAAGCATGACCATCTCGGCACCGGGCCGGATGTGCTGCAGGCGATTGCCGATGGCACGCATCCCTTCGCCGAGGTGCTGAAGACCGCCAAGAACCCGATGCTGATCCTGGGGCAGGGCGCCATCGCCCGCCCGGATGGCGAAGCGGTGCTGGGGCTGGCGCGCCAGGTGGCGGATCGCTGCGGCCTGGTCAAGGATGGCTGGAACGGCTTCAACCTGCTGCACACCGCCGCCAGCCGTGTTGCCGCGCTCGACCTCGGCTTCACCACGCCGGGCGGCATCCAGGGCATCATCAAAGACACCCAGATGGAGGTGTTGAAGGCGATCTATCTGCTCGGCGCCGATGAATTCGATACCTCGAAGCTCGGCAATGTGTTTGTGATCTACCAGGGCAGCCATGGCGATGTCGGCGCGCGCCGCGCCGATGTGGTGCTGCCCGGGGCGACCTACACCGAGAAGGATGCGATCTGGGTCAACACTGAAGGCCGCGTGCAGCTTGGCCGCCGCGCCGTGGCGGTGCCGGGCGAGGCGCGCGAGGATTGGGCGATCATCCGCGCCCTCTCCGATGTGCTGGGCCACCGGCTGCCCTATGACACCCAGCGTGCCCTGCGCCAGCGTATGCTGGACGTGGCGCCGCATTTCGGCAATGTCGACCGCATCGCGCCGGCTGCCTGGGGTGTGTTCGGCGGCACTGGCACACCCGATGCCGCGCCCTTTGCGCCCATCGTGCATGATTTCTACCTGACCAACCCGATCGCCCGCGCTTCTTCCACGATGGCGGAATGTTCCAGCGTGATGCGCGGCGAAACCCTGGCGATGACGGGCTCCGATGACTGATACCTTCTGGCAGATACTCTGGCAGGGCTATGTGTGGCCCGGCGCCCTGATCCTGGCGAATATCCTGGCCCTGGTGGTGCCGCTGCTGATCGCGGTGGCCTATCTCACCCTGATGGAGCGCAAGGTGCTGGCCGCCATGCAGCTCCGCATGGGCCCCAACGTGGTCGGCCCGTTCGGTCTGCTGCAACCTTTCGCCGATGCCGTGAAGCTGATCTTCAAGGAACCGATCATCCCGTCGGGCGCCAACAAGATCCTGTTCATCATGGCGCCGTGCCTCACCTTCATCCTGGCGCTGATCGCCTGGGCAGTGATTCCGGTGGCCGAGGGCTGGGTGATTTCCAACCTCAATGTCGGCGTGCTGTATCTGTTTGCGATTTCCTCGCTCGGCGTCTATGGCATCATCATCGCCGGCTGGGCCTCGAATTCGCGCTATGCCTTCCTTGGCGCGCTGCGCTCCTCGGCGCAGATGGTGTCGTATGAAGTCTCGATGGGCTTCGTCATCATCACCGTGCTGCTCTGCGTCGGCTCGCTGAACCTGACCGATATCGTCGAAGCCCAGCGCAAGGTCTGGTTCGCGCTGCCGCTGCTGCCGATGTTCGTGATCTTCTTCATCTCGACCCTGGCCGAAACCAACCGCCATCCATTCGATCTGCCGGAAGCGGAAGCCGAACTCGTCGCCGGTTATCAGGTGGAATATTCGTCGATGCATTTCGCCCTGTTCTTCCTGGGCGAATACGCGAACATGATCCTGATGTGCGGCCTGACCACGATCCTGTTCCTCGGTGGCTGGCTGCCGCCGTTCAATTTTGCGCCCTTCACCTGGGTGCCGGGCATCGTCTGGTTCTTCCTGAAGATTTTCGTGCTGCTGTTCATCTTCATCTGGATCCGTGCTGCCTTGCCGCGCTACCGCTATGACCAGCTGATGCGGCTGGGCTGGAAGGTGTTTCTGCCGATCTCGCTGTTCTGGGTGATCGCGACCGCCGGTGTGCTGGTTGCCTTCGACCTGCTGCCGAAAGGGATGTAAGCCATGGCCCTGCTCGATCGCGGCGCCCGCACCGTCTTTCTCACCGAGATGCTCGGCGGCCTGTGGCTGACCTTCAAATACATGTTCCGGCCGCGCGTCACGCTGAACTATCCCTATGAAAAGGGGCCGCTCAGCCCGCGTTTCCGTGGCGAACATGCGCTGCGCCGCTACGCCAATGGCGAAGAACGCTGCATTGCCTGCAAGCTGTGCGAAGCGATCTGCCCGGCGCAGGCCATCACCATCGAAGCCGAACCGCGCGAGGATGGCTCGCGCCGCACCACGCGCTACGACATCGACATGACGAAATGCATCTATTGCGGCTTCTGCCAGGAAGCCTGCCCGGTGGATGCCATCGTCGAGGGGCCGAATTTCGAGTTCGCCACCGAGACCCGCGAAGAACTGTTCTACGACAAGCACAAGCTGCTGCAGAACGGCGAACGCTGGGAATACGAAATCGCGCGCAACATCGCCGCCGACGCGCCGTATCGTTGATCGGCAGCCCGGGCGAGGGGGATAGAGTATGATCGTGCAGGCCTTGGCCTTCTATCTGTTCGCGGCCATCACCGTGGCCAGCGGATTCATGGTGATCGCAGCGCGCAATCCCGTGCATAGCGTGCTGTTCCTGATCCTGGCCTTCTTCAACGCCGCCGGCCTGTTCGTGCTGATGGGCGCTGAATTCCTGGCCATGATCCTGGTGATCGTCTATGTCGGCGCCGTCGCGGTGCTGTTCCTGTTCGTGGTGATGATGCTGGACATCAACTTCACCGAACTGCGCCAGGGCTTCCTGCAATATCTGCCGGTGGGGGCGCTGATCAGCTTCATCCTGCTGGTGGAACTGATCCTGGTGCTGGGTGGCTTTGTTGAATTCTCCACCACTGCCAAGGGCCAGTTGCCGATCCCGGATATGACCAAGGTGACCAATACCAAGGCGCTCGGCCAGGTGCTCTACACCAAGTATGTCTATCTGTTTCAGGGCTCGGGCCTGATCCTGCTGGTGGCGATGATCGGTGCCATCGTGCTCACGCTGCGGCATCGTCCGGGTGTGCGGCGTCAGGATATCGGTGTGCAGGTGAGCCGGCGCCGCGACGAGGCGGTGGCGATCCGCAAGGTCGAGCCGCGGAAGGGAATCTGACCATGACCATCGGCCTTGCCCATTACCTCACCGTTGCCGCGATCCTGTTTTCGCTCGGCATCTTCGGCATCTTCATGAACCGCAAGAATGTCATCGTCATTCTTATGTCGGTGGAATTGATGCTGCTGGCGGTGAATATCAATCTGGTGGCGTTCTCCACCCATATGCAGGATCTGGTCGGTCAGGTCTTCGCCCTGTTCGTGCTCACCGTGGCGGCGGGCGAGGCGGCCATCGGCCTGGCGATCCTGGTGATCTACTTCCGCAACCGCGGCACCATCGCGGTTGAGGATATCAACATGATGAAGGGCTGAGGCCGGCGATGACGATGTACCATCTGATCGTTTTCCTGCCGCTGCTGGCATCCATCATTGCCGGCCTGGGCGGGCGCCGCATCGGCGATGTGGCCAGCATGGCGGTGACCACCGGCGCGGTCTGCCTTTCGGCCATCCTGTCCTGGGTCGCTTTCGTCTCGGTGATCTACAATGGCGGTGCCACCACCATCACCGTGCTGCACTGGTTCCAGTCCGGCGCCTTTGCGGTGGACTGGGCGTTGCGCATCGACCAACTCACCGCCGTGATGCTGGTGGTGGTCAATACGGTGTCTGCCCTGGTGCATATCTATTCCATCGGCTACATGAGCCACGATCCGCACCGGTCGCGTTTCTTCTCGTATCTGTCACTGTTCACCTTCGCCATGCTGATGCTGGTGACGTCGGACAATTTCGTGCAACTCTATTTCGGCTGGGAAGGCGTCGGTCTGGCCTCCTATCTGCTGATCGGCTTCTGGTTCAAGAAGCCGTCGGCCAATGCCGCCTCGATCAAGGCCTTCGTGGTCAACCGCGTCGGCGATTTCGGCTTCGCGCTCGGCATCATGTGCCTGTTCTGGGCCACCGGCTCGGTGGCATTCGACACCGTGTTCAAGGCGGCGCCGGACCTGGCCGGCAAGACCTTCCATTTCCTGTGGAAGGATTGGGACATCCTCACCGTCGGCACCTTCCTGCTGTTCCTTGGCGCCATGGGCAAATCGGCCCAGCTTGGCCTGCATACCTGGCTGCCGGATGCCATGGAGGGCCCGACCCCGGTTTCGGCGCTGATCCATGCCGCAACCATGGTCACGGCCGGTGTGTTCATGGTGGCGCGCTGCTCGCCGATCTTTGAATATGCCCCGGCGACGCTGGAATTCGTCACCATCGTTGGTGCCACCACCGCCTTCTTCGCCGCCACGGTCGGCCTGGCGCAGAATGATATCAAGCGCGTGATTGCCTATTCCACCTGTTCGCAGCTTGGCTACATGTTCTTCGCGCTCGGCATCTCGGCCTATCCAGCGGCGATTTTCCATCTGTTCACCCATGCCTTCTTCAAGGCCTTGCTGTTCCTGGGCGCCGGCTCGGTGATCCATGCTGTGGATGGCGAGCAGGATATGCGCCGCATGGGCGGCCTGTGGAAGCATATCAAGATCACTTATGCCATGATGTGGATAGGGAGCCTTGCACTGGCAGGCTTCCCGATCTTCGCCGGCTATTATTCAAAGGACATGATCCTGGAGGCGGCCTTCGCTGCCGGTTCCGGCGTCGGCCAGTATGCCTATATCATGGGTATGGCGGCGGCGATCCTGACCGCCTTCTATTCCTGGCGCCTGATTTTCATGACCTTCCATGGCGCGCCGCGTGCCGACCATCATGTGATGGAGCATGTGCATGAAAGCCCGTTCGTGATGCTGCTGCCGCTATTTGTGCTGGCCACTGGCGCGGTGCTGGCCGGCATCGTGTTCCACAACGGCTTTGTCGGGCATGACTGGCAGGAATTCTGGGGCAACGCGATCTTCATCCAGCCCGGCAACAAGGCCATGGAAAACGCGCATCACGTGCCATTCCTGGTCAAGGTCGGGCCGATCATCGTCGGTGTCGTCGGCATCGCCGTGGCTTGGCTGGCCTATGTGCGGGATACCAGCATCCCGGTGGCGGCTGCCAAGCAGCACCGGCTGCTCTACCAGTTCCTGCTCAACAAGTGGTATTTCGACGAATTGTATGACCGGGTCTTCGTGCGTCCGGCCTCCTGGCTTGGCAACCTGTTCTGGAAGGGGGGCGATGGCAGGATCATCGATGGCCTCGGCCCCAATGGCTTTGCTGCGGCCGTGGTGCGGCTGGCCAAGCGCGCCAGCCTGCTCCAGTCGGGTTATGTCTACCACTATGCCTTCGCCATGCTGATCGGCGTGGCGGCGCTCGTCACCTATTTCTTCGCTGTCACCAAGGGGCACTGATCATGTCCGGGATGCCCCTGCTTTCCATCGTCACCTTCCTGCCGCTGGTCGGCGCGGCCTTCATCCTGCTCGCTCGCGGGCAGGAGGCGGTGGTGGCCCGCAATGCGCGCTATGCGGCGTTGTGGACCACGGTGATCACCTTCGCGGTGTCGCTGCTGATCTGGATCAATTTCGACAATTCCACCGCCGCCTTCCAGTTCGTGGAAAAGCGCGAATGGATCGGTGCCGGCATCAACTATCATATGGGTGTGGACGGCATCTCGATGCTGTTCGTGATCCTCACCACCTTCCTGATGCCGCTTTGCATCCTGGCTTCCTGGGATGCCATCGAGCATCGCGTGAAGGAATACATGATCGCCTTCCTGGTGATGGAAACGCTGATGATCGGCGTGTTCTGTGCCCTGGATCTGGTGCTGTTCTATCTGTTCTTCGAAGCCGGCCTGATCCCGATGTTCCTGATCATCGGTATCTGGGGCGGCAAGCGCCGCATCTACGCCACCTTCAAGTTCTTCCTCTACACGTTGCTCGGCTCGCTGCTGCTGCTGCTGGCTTTGCTGTATATGTACTACAAGGCCGGCACCACCGACATTCCGACCCTGATGGCGACGCGTTTCGACGTCGAGGTGCAGAAGTGGCTGTGGCTCGCCTTCTTTGCTTCCTTTGCCGTGAAGGTGCCGATGTGGCCGGTGCATACCTGGCTGCCCGATGCCCATGTGGAGGCACCCACGGCGGGCTCGGTAATCCTGGCCGGCGTGCTGCTGAAAATGGGCGGCTACGGCTTCATCCGCTTCTCGATACCGATGTTCCCGGATGCCAGCGTGTATTTCACGCCGCTGGTCTTCGGCCTCTCCGTCATCGCCATCGTCTACACCTCGCTGGTGGCGCTGGTGCAGGAGGATATGAAGAAGCTGATCGCCTATTCATCGGTGGCGCATATGGGCTTCGTCACTCTGGGTACATTCAGCCTCACCATGCAGGGTGTGCAGGGCGCCATCTTCCAGATGCTGAGCCATGGCATCGTGTCGGGTGCGCTGTTCCTCTGCGTCGGCGTGGTCTATGACCGGCTGCATACCCGCGAGATCGCCCGCTATGGCGGCCTCGCCAACAATATGCCGAAATACGCCCTGGTCTTCATGCTGTTCACCATGGCCAATGTCGGCCTGCCCGGCACGGCCGGCTTCATCGGTGAGATGCTCACTCTGGTCGGTGCCTTCAAGGTCAATACCTGGGTGGCGCTGATCGCCACCAGCGGTGTGATCTTCTCGGCTGCCTATGCCTTGTGGCTGTATCGCCGCGTGGTGTTTGGCGATCTGACCAAGGATGACCTGAAGGCGATGACCGACCTTAATGCCCGCGAGATTGCCACGCTGGCGCCGCTGGTGGTGCTGACGCTGTGGATGGGCATTTATCCCGGCCCGTTCCTCGATGTCATGGCGGTGTCGGTGAAGAATCTGCTGGATCAGCATCAGACCGCGCTGGCTGCCGTCAAGGCGGTCGCGGCGGCGGTTCGCTAGGAGTATCCGTCGTGACCCTCGCTTCGCTCGCGCCCGTCTATCCCGAACTCTGGCTCAGCATCGCCGCCATGGCTTTGCTGCTGGTCGGTGTCTTCAAGGGCGAGGATTCCACCCGCCTGGTTTCCTGGCTTGCGGTGGCCTCGCTCATGGTCACCATCTTGCTGATCTGCGCCCAGCCGGCCGGCAACGTGGCGGCCTTCGGCGGCCTGTTCATCGCCGATGGTTTCGCCCGCTTCGCCAAGGTGCTGGTGCTGCTCGGCTCCGGCTTCGCCATCATCCAGTCGCTCGGCTATATCCGGCAGCAGCGTATGGAGCGGTTCGAATATCCGGTGCTGGTGCTGCTGGCCACCGTCGGCATGATGATGATGGTGTCGGCCAATGATCTGATTGCGCTGTATCTCGGCCTGGAATTGCAGAGCCTGGCGCTTTATGTGCTGGCCGCGTTCAAGCGTGATTCCGCCCGCGCCACCGAAGCCGGCCTGAAGTATTTTGTGCTTGGCGCACTTTCTTCCGGCATGTTGCTCTATGGCTCGTCGCTGATTTATGGCTTTGCCGGTGCCACTGGTTTTGCCGAAATCGCCCAGGCGCTCAAAGGCGCCCATGGCGGCGCTTCCATCGGCCTGGTGGTCGGCATCGTGTTCCTGTCGGCCGGCCTGGCCTTCAAGGTTTCCGCCGTGCCGTTCCATATGTGGGTGCCGGATGTGTATGAAGGCGCGCCCACCCCGGTCACTGCCTTCTTCGCCGTGGCGCCGAAGATTGCTGCCATGGCTTTGTTCTGCCGCGCGCTGCTGGCGCCGTTTGGCGATATTGCCGGCGAATGGCAGCAGATCGTGATTGCGATCAGCGCGCTCAGCATGGTGCTGGGTGCCTTCGCCGCCATCGCGCAGACCAATATCAAGCGCCTGATGGCCTATTCCTCCATCGGCCATGTCGGCTATGCCCTGCTGGGCCTGGCGGCGGGCACGGAGGAGGGCGTGCGCGGCGTGCTGATCTATCTGGCGATTTACCTGGCGATGAATGTCGGCACTTTTGCCTGCATCCTCTCGATGCGCCAGCGCGACCAGATGGTGGAGAATATCAGCGACCTGGCCGGCCTGGCCAAGACCCATCCGGGCATGGCGCTGCTGCTGGCCGGTTTCATGTTCTCGCTTGCCGGTGTGCCGCCGCTGGCCGGTTTCTTCGGCAAATTCTACGTCGTGATGGCCGCCATCAATGCCAAGCTCTATGTGCTGGCGGTGATCGGCATGCTGGCCAGCGTGGTGGGGGCCTATTACTATCTCCGCATCGTCAAGGTGATGTATTTTGACGAGCCGGCCGAGCCGCTCGCCAAGCTGCGCACCGATCTTGGTGCGGTGATGGGTGTGACCGGCCTGTTCACCATGCTGTTCTTCATCTACCCGGCGCCGCTGGTGGCTGCCGCCGCCGCTGCGGCCAAGGCATTGTTCCCGTAAGGCATATCTATTGCAGTGGCGCCAACTCGGCTTCGCCGAGATCGACAGCACCAACGAGGAAATCCGCCGCCAGGCTGAAGCCGGGGCGGCGGAAGGTCTGGTGGTGGTGGCGCGGCGCCAGACTGCAGGGCGCGGCCGGCGTGGCCGCGCCTGGGATAGCCCGGAAGGCAACCTGTTCGTTTCGCTGCTGTTGCGCCCGGGCCGCCCGGCGCCGGAAGCGGCCACGCTTTCCTTCCTGGTCAGCCTGGCGGTGGCCGAGGCGGTGCTGGATGCGGCGCCGGCTTTGGCCGGCCGGGTGAGCTGCAAATGGCCCAATGATGTGCTGCTGGACGGCGCCAAGCTAAGCGGCATCCTGCTGGAATCGCGCACTGCGCAGACGCAGCCGGGCCATCTCGATCATCTGATTGTCGGTATCGGCATCAACCTTATCTGGCATCCGCCCGATACGCCGTATCCGGCCACGCATCTGGCCGAGCATGGCCTCAGCGAGACGCCGGAGAGTTTCCTGCCCCGTCTGCTGGCGCGCTTTGGCCATTGGTATCAGGCCTGGCAGCAGCAGGGCTTTGCCCCGGTGCGGCAGGCCTGGCTCGGCCTGGCCCAGGGCATTGGCAAGCCGGTGGTGGTGCGGCTGGCACAGGAAGAACTGCACGGCCGTTTTGTGGCGCTGGATGATGGTGGCGCGCTGATCCTGGAATTTGCCGATGGTGCGCGCCGCGCCATCACGGCCGGCGATGTGTTTCCGGCCGGCTGAACCGGCCCCGTGACAGGCGAGAGGAGGCTGCCATGCTGCTAGCGATCAACGCCAACAACACCAATGTGAAATTCGGCATCATCGATGGCGACCGTATTGTCGGTGAATGGCGCCAGCATACTTCGGCGATGCGCACCGCCGATGAGCATGCCGTGTGGCTGCTGCAATTGATGCAGATCGAAGGCATCGATCCCAAGAGCGTGCGTGAGGCGATCATCGCTTCTGTGGTGCCGCAGGCCACGTTTAACCTGCGCCGGCTCTGCACGCGCTATTTCGATACCGAACCGTTGGTGCTGGGCGAACCGAATGTGGTCTACGGCATCCAGGTGAAGGGCGCCGGGGCTGGTGCAGACCGCATCTGCAACACCATCGGAGCCTCAGTGCTGTTTCCGGACACCCCGATGGTGATTGTCGATTTCGGCACCGCGACCACCTTCGATGTGGTGGACGAGGAGGGCAGCTATTGCGGCGGCGTGATCGCGCCGGGCATCAACCTGTCAATCGAAGCATTGGTGAATGCCACGGCTCTGCTGCCGCGTATCGTGGTTGAGAAGCCCAGCAAGGTGATCGGCCAGACCACCGTGGCCTGCATGCATTCCGGCGTGTTCTGGGGCTATGTCGGCCTGATCGAGGGGATCGTGGCGCGTATCCGGGCCGAATTCGGCCGGCCGATGCGGGTGATCTCCACCGGTGGCCTGGCCCCGGTTTTTGATGGCGCCACCAATGTGATCGAGCAGATCGTGCCGGATATCACCGTGCGCGGCCTGATCGAGATCAACCGGCGCAGCAAAACCGCATGAACGCCGCCACCGCCAAAGCCGACGCGCTGTATTTCCTGCCGCTGGGTGGCACCAACGAGATCGGGATGAATCTCAATCTCTATGGCTACCGCGATCAATGGCTGATGGTGGATCTCGGCACCAGCTTCGCCGATGACAGCATGCCGGGCGTGGAGATGATCGTGCCCGATGTGGCCTGGATCGCCGACCGCAAGGACAAGCTGCTTGGCCTGGTGCTGACCCATGCGCATGAGGATCATCTCGGTGCCGTAGCGCATTGCTGGCCGGAATTGGGCTGTCCGGTCTGGGCCACCGGCTTTGCCGCCTCCGTGCTGCGCCGCAAGCTGGAGGAAAAGGGCCTGGAAGAACTGGTGCCGCTGCATGTCTATCAGCCCGGCGAGCGGATCACGCTGGGGCCGTTTGAGATCACGCCCATCGGAATCACCCATTCCACGCCGGAATCCCAGGCTTTGGCAATCAAGACGCCGCATGGCACGGTGCTGCATACCGGCGACTGGAAGCTTGATCCCGATCCGGTGCTGGGGCCGGCGACGGATCGTGCCGCAATCGAGGCTTTGGGCGATGCCGGCCTGCTGGCGATGGTGTGTGACAGCACCAATGTGTTCAGCCGTGGCCGTTCCGGCTCGGAAGGCGCGGTGCGCGACAGCCTGAAGGAGTTGCTGCAAAACCGGCCCGGCCGGATTGCCGTCACCACCTTTGCCTCCAATCTGGCGCGGCTGGAAACCCTGTTCGAGGTGGCGAGCCATCTGGAGCGCCGGCTCTGCCTGATCGGCCGTTCGCTGCATCGCTTCACCGCGGCAGCGCATGAGAATGGCTATCTGCAATATGCCGCCGATCTGGTGGATGAGCGCGAAGCCGGCTATCTGCCGCGCGACAAGGTGATGTATGTCTGCACCGGCTGCCAGGGCGAGGTGCGCGGCGCCATGGCGCGCATCGCCTTCGACCAGCATCCGCATGTGGCGCTCAGCCCGGGCGATCTGGTGGTGTTTTCCTCCAAGATCATTCCAGGCAATGAGCGCACGCTATTCCGGCTGCATAACGAGCTGGTGCTGCGCGGTATAGATGTGATCACCGAGAAGGATGCCTTTGTGCATGTCTCCGGCCATCCCTCGCGCGACGAGCTGGCCGAGATGTATGCCCTGGCGCGGCCGCGCATCGCCATCCCGGTGCATGGTGAGCCGCGCCATCTGGTGGAGCATGCCCGCTTTGCCCGCGCGCTCGGCGTGCCGCATGGCCTGGTGCCGCGCAACGGCGATCTGGTGCGGCTGGCGCCGGGCCGGCCCGATGTGGTGGAGCAAGTGCCGGCCGGCCGCCTCGCCATTGATGGCGATGAGTTGATCCCGGTGCAGGGTGGCACGCTGCAAAGCCGCCGCAAGCTCGGCTTCAATGGCATGGCGCTGGTTTCGCTGGCGGTCGATGATGAGGGCCATCTGGAAGCCGATCCGATGGTCAGCTTCTCGGGCGTGCTGAATGGCGAAGCTGCCTTGGTGGCCAAGGCGGCAGCGAAGATTGCCGCGGCGATTGGCGATGCCATCGATGCCCTGCCACGCCGCCGCCGCGCCGCCGCCGACCTGGAAGAAGCAGCGATCAAGGTACTGCGCCGCCAGCTCAAGCCGCTGACCGGGCGCAAGCCGCTCTGCCAAGTGCATATCATCCGCTTGTCAGATTGAGTTTCCGCACCGATATTGCATTCGGCATACCCAAGGAGAAAGCCCCATGATCGGACGCCTGAATCACGTTGCCATCGCCGTGCCCGACCTGGCCGCCGCCAGCGCCACCTATGCCAATACGCTCGGCGCCAAGGTGTCGGCGCCGCTGCCGCAGCCGGAACATGGCGTGACCGTGGTGTTTGTTGAGCTCGACAATACCAAGATCGAATTGCTGCATCCCCTCGGCGAAGGCTCGCCGATTGCCAATTTCCTCGCCAAGAACACCGCCGGGGGCATTCACCATATCTGCTACGAAGTGGCCGATATCTATGCCGCGCGCGACAAGCTGAAAGCCGAAGGCGCCCGGGTGCTGGGCAGCGATGAGCCGAAGATCGGCGCCCATGGCAAGCCGGTGCTGTTCCTGCATCCGAAGGATTTCATGGGCACGCTGGTGGAGATCGAGCAGGTCTAGCCGCCATGACCATTTTCAACGGCCTGGTGGCCTTTGCCTGCATCTATATGCTGACGCTGTTTTGCATCCTGCCGATCGGGGTGCGTACCTCCCATGAAGCCGGTGAGGAAATGTTGCCGGGGCAGGCCACTTCGGCGCCGGTCAATCCGCGCATCGGCTTCAAGATGCTGGTCACGCTCGGCGTCAGTTGCGTGATTTTCGGCATTTATTGGGTAGTGGGCTATTATGGCCTGATCGATGTGGATGCGCTCTTCGGGCGCGGCTGAATGCCGCATCATCGCTTCTGGGCCAGCCCGGCTTCGGCCGGGCTTTTTTATTACCCGGAGAGGGTGCCTGGATTATAGGCATAATAAAACAAATTTTCTTGTGAAATAAGCAAAAAAAATAAGGAGCAAGGACGAACCCTGCTCCGTTTCCCGTCTCGCACGGGTAAGTTTAAGCCTCCCCAGACTTGGGCCGCCTGTTTCCAAGCGGTTGCGGCTCTTTTATAGCCAAAAGAACGACGGCTGTCACCGATTAATTTCACAAAACCTTACAAAATGTTAAGCGCATTCCGCTAAGCTTTTGAAATGTTGCGCAAGTGCTTGTTGCATATTATCGCGGCAGTGGTGGTCAGTGGACAGGCAATCGCTGTTTCGGCCGCCGACCGGCCCAAAGCTGACACCGCGACTCGCCAGACCGCCACCGACTCGGGCGAACTGCCCACGGTGGTGGCGCTCGATTCGGCTTCCTGCCGCCGTCTGGTGGCGCGGCATCCGGCGCCGGCAGCCGGGGCGGCGTATGTGCCGGGGGTGGATGTGCGCGGCCAGCCGGTGGCCCCCGCCGATCTACCGCCGCAGGGTACCGGCGATCTGCTTGACCCGCGTTTCGGCATCCAGCTCAAATTCACGTTGGGGCAGTTGCTGGGCAGCCGCGTGCCGCCCCATGCCGCCCAGGCGGAATTGAGCGTCGGCCGGCTGGAACTCGATCCGGCCAGCGGCAAGCTGAGTTTCCAGCGTCAGGCGCTGGAGCCGCAGGCCGAGGATGCCGTGCTGGCCGCCTGCCGCGAGCATCTGGCAAAACCGAAGCGCTAACCTGAAAAACACCGGTAATCGCGGTGCCATCTTGCGGCTCCGCCGGGGGCGCCTTAAAAACGCCGCAAGAGCCGGATATCATCGTTTTGCATCATCAAGGACGACCCATGCGCCTGAGCCGCTATTTCCTGCCCGTGCTGAAGGAGAATCCCTCCGAGGCGCAGATTGTCAGCCACCGCCTGATGCTGCGTGCCGGCCTGGTGCGGCAGAGCGCCGCCGGCATCTATTCCTGGCTGCCGATGGGCCTGCGCGTGCTGCGCAATATCGAGCGCATCGTGCGCGAGGAGCAGGATGCCGCCGGGGCGCAGGAAATGCTGATGCCGACCATCCAGCCTGCCGAACTGTGGCAGAAAAGCGGCCGCTACGACGATTATGGCAAGGAGATGCTGCGCATCACCGACCGCCATGAGCGGCCCTTGCTGTATGGTCCGACCAACGAGGAAATGCTGACCGATATCGTGCGCGGCGAGATCAAGAGCTACCGCGAACTGCCGAAGCTGATCTATCACATCCAGTGGAAATTCCGCGACGAGGTGCGGCCGCGTTACGGCGTCATGCGCGGGCGTGAATTCCTGATGAAGGATGCCTATTCCTTCGATCTGGATCAGGCCGGCGCGCGCCGTGCCTATAACCGCATGTTCGTGGCTTACCTGCGTACCTTCGCCCGCCTGGGCCTGCGCGCCATTCCGATGCAGGCCGATACCGGCCCGATCGGCGGCGACCTTTCCCACGAATTCATCATCCTGGCAGAGACCGGCGAAAGCGCCGTGTTCTGCGACAAGGCGCTGGTGGAGCGCGATGTGCTGGGCCAGGGCGTGGATTACGAAACCGATTTGCAGCCCATCGTGGATAGCTGGACCGCGCCTTATGCGGCCACTGAAGAGAAGCATGATGCCGCCCGCTTCGAAGCCCTGCCGCAGGAGCGGCAACTGGCGGCACGTGGTATCGAGGTTGGCCATATCTTCTATTTCGGCACCAAATATTCCAAACCGATGGGCGCGGTGGTGCAGGGGCCGGGCGGTGAGCCGATCACGCTTGAGATGGGCTCCTACGGCATCGGTGTGTCGCGCCTGGTTGGCGCCATCATCGAAGCCAGCCACGACGAAGCCGGCATCATCTGGCCGATGAGCGTGGCGCCGTTCCATGTCGGCCTGATCAATCTGAAGGTGGATGATGCGGCCTGCGCCGCCGCCGCTGCCGATTTGCAGGCCAGGCTGGAAGCCGCCGGCCTGACCGTGCTGCTGGATGACCGCGACGAGCGCGCCGGTGCCAAATTCGCCACCATGGACCTGATCGGCCTGCCCTGGCAGGTGACGGTGGGGCCGCGCGGTATCAAGGCCGGCGTGGTGGAAGTGAAGCACCGCGCCAGCGGCGCCAAGGAGGAACTCTCCGTAGAGGCCGCCATCGCCAAGCTGGTTGCCGCCAAGGATTGAGTGCGGCCAAGTCCTGAGCAACGAAAGGAACCCCCTGTCCATGCCGTTTGGCGCGTTTGAATGGTTGCTGGCGCTGCGCTATCTGCGGGCGCGCCGGCAGGAGGGTTTCATTTCCGTGATCGCGGTGTTCAGTTTCCTCGGTATCCTGCTCGGGGTGGCGACGCTGATCATCGTGATGAGTGTGATGAATGGTTTCCGCGCCGAATTGCTCGGCCGCATCCTGGGGCTGAACGGTCATCTGATGATTCAGGCCGAGCGTACCGTGTTGCTGGATGATTACGACCGGGTGGCCGATATCATCAGCAAGATGCCGCATGTGCGCCAGGCCAATCCGATGGTGGAAGGCCAGGTGATGGCCACCGCCAACGGCCAGGCTTCCGGCGTGATGGTGCGTGGCCTGCGCCAGGCCGATCTGGCGCGCGAGACCAGCATCGCCAAGGGTATGCGCAATGGCAGCCTGGATGATTTCAGTGGCGAGGATGCGGTGGTGATCGGCCATCGTCTGGCGCGCAAGCTGGGCCTGCAACTGGGCGACAAGCTGACGCTGATCTCGCCACAGATCACCGCCACGCCATTTGGCAGCGTGCCGCGCGGCCGGGCTTATCGCATTGTCGGCATCTTCGATGTCGGCATGTTTGAATATGATTCCGGCTTCATCTTCATGCCCTTCGAAGCGGCGCAGATTTATTTCCGCCTCGGCGAGGCGGCGCATGCGGTGGAAGTGCGGCTCGATAATCCCGATCAGGCCCGCGCGCTGGCGCCGCAGATCATGCAGGCGCTGGGGCCGGGGTATCGTTACTACGACTGGCAGCAGGCCAATCAGCAATTCTTCAATGCGTTGCAGGTGGAGCGCAACGTGATGTTCCTGATCCTGACGCTGATCATCGTGGTGGCAGCGTTCAACATCATTTCCAGCATGATCATGCTGGTGAAGGACAAGGGGCGCGATATCGCCATCCTACGCACCATGGGCGCGGCGCGCGGCACCATCATGCGGGTGTTTGTGATTGCCGGCGCCAGTATCGGCGTGATCGGCACCTTCTTCGGCTTTCTGCTCGGCCTGGCCTTCTCGCTGAATATCGAGCATATCCGCCAGTTCATCCAGAGCATCATCGGCACGGAGCTGTTTGCGGCGGAAATCTACTATCTCACCAAGCTGCCGGCGCGGGTTGATTCCGGCGACGTGGTGGCGGTGGTGACAATGGGCCTGGTGCTGTCGCTGCTGGCGACGCTGTATCCCTCCTGGCGCGCCGCGCGCCTAGATCCGGTAGAGGCGCTGCGCTATGAGTGAGGCCAAGGATGCCCTCTGTCTGGAAGGTGTGATCCGCAGTTTCCGCCAGGGTGGCGAGGAATTGCATATCCTGCGCGGTGTTGACCTGACGGTACGGCCCGGCGAGATCGTGGCATTGCTTGGCCCCTCGGGTTCGGGCAAGTCCACCCTGCTGCATACTGCCGGCCTGCTGGAGCGTGCCGATGGTGGCCGCGTGCTGGTGGCCGGCGAGGATTGCAGCCGCATGGGCGATGCGGCGCGCACCCTGGTGCGGCGGCGGCGGCTCGGTTTTGTCTATCAGTATCATCATCTGCTGCCGGAATTCTCCGCTGTGGAGAATGCCGCCATGCCGCTGATGATCCAGGGCCTGGCGCGTGGCAAGGCCAAGGCGGAGGCGGCCAAGGTGTTGGAGGCACTTGGCCTGGGCCATCGCCTGACGCATCGCCCGGCGCGGCTTTCCGGCGGCGAGCAGCAGCGTGTGGCGATTGCCCGCGCGGTGATCGGCCGGCCGCAATTGCTGCTGGCCGATGAGCCGACCGGCAATCTGGATGAACGCAGCGCCGAGACCGCGTTTCAGGAATTGCTGCGCCTGGTGCGCGAGGCCGGCATCGGTGCCTTGATTGCTACCCATAACCTGGTTTTGGCGCGGCGGATGGATCGCGTCGTATCGCTACAGGAAGGCAAGTTGCAGGCTGTATGAGTGAAGCTCCCGGGCCGGGCGCGCCGTCGGAGGCGAGCGGCCGGATTTCCTACACCGACGATCTCGCCCTGCGATTGACGGGCGATAGCAGCTTCCGGGCGGTGCTGTTCTCGGCACTCATTCTCGGGTTCAATTTTCTCGATCATTTCATTGATCCGGCTAACGCCTGGCGGGCTCTGGCGTGGCGTGGCTGCACGGCGATTGCCATTCTGGTTGTGCAGGCGGCATGGGTTCTGTCACGGCAGAAGAGCTATACGCTGTATCGCCGCCTGGTACTGACCCACACTTTCACCGTGCCGTTCGGCATGGCCGGTGCAGTGGCGCAACTGGATCAGGGCCTGGTTTATGGCCTGGCGAATTTCATCTTCATCTATATCTGGATTCCAAGTGTGCTGCCGAGCCGGCGTGATGCTTTGCTGGGTGGATTGCTCTCCGGCGCCGCCATCCTGCTGGTGACCGCATTGAGCGGCGAGCATGGCCTGGCTTTGGGCAATATCATCGGCCTGGTGTTGCTGGGTACGGTGCTGGCGATGCTGACGGCGACCAAATTCGAGGCGGCCTTGCGCCGCGCCTGGGAACAGGAACAGGTGGCGGCCCGTGAAGCCCGCACCGACATGCTGACCGGGCTGCATAACCGGCGGCATTTTGAGGAAGTCGCTTTGGCCGAATGGGGCCGCTGCATCCGCTATGGCCGCAGCGCCACGCTGGTGCTGTTCGACCTTGATCATTTCAAGCGGATCAATGATCAGCATGGCCATCCGGCCGGCGATGCCGTGCTGCGCGCCATTGCAGCTTTATGCCGTGAGGAAATCCGCGATATCGATACGCTGGCGCGGATCGGCGGCGAGGAATTTGTGCTGCTGCTGCCGGAAACCGACATGGCAGCGGCATTGATCCTGGCGGAACGTCTGCGCGCGCGTATCCTGGCCGAGGAAATCAGATTGTCGAAGGCTGTGCTACAGGTCAGCGCCAGTTTTGGCATCGCGCCGTTGGTGACGCCCGACAAGGCGGATTGGCGCCATGGCTTGCGCCGCGCCGATGCTGTGCTGTATCGCGCCAAGGCCAATGGTCGCAACCGTATCGAGCTTGCTGAATTGTCGTAACCCGGGCCGAAATAGCTGGCGCCTTTATTCAATACGGCCGATCCAATCCCGGCGATGCTGTGCTTCCCACGATCAGGGAGCAGGGCATGTATCTGGAAGTGAATGGCGTTCGCACTGAAATAGCGGATGAACGGGCGGCGGCACCGCTCTTGTGGCTGCTGCGTGAGGAACTCGGCCTGACCGGCACCAAATTCGGCTGTGGCCAGGGGCTGTGCGGCGCCTGCACGGTGCATCTCGATGGCGCGGCGGTGCGCGCCTGCCAGGTCAGCGGCAACGAAGCCGCCGGCCACCGCGTCACTACCATCGAAGGCTTGGCTGGCGCTGCCGGATTGCATCCGGTGCAGCGCGCCTGGATCGCGGAAAGTGTGCCGCAATGCGGCTATTGCCAGGCTGGCCAGATCATGGCCGCAGCGGCTTTGCTGGCCCAGGTGGCACGACCGGATGCGGCGGCGATAGAGCAGGCGATGGCCGGCAATCTGTGCCGCTGCGGTACTTATGGCCGCATCCGCAGCGCCATCCATCGCGCTGCCCAGGAGATGGCGCCATGATCCGCCAGCTTTCACGCCGCACTCTGTTTCGCCATGCCGGCCACGCTGCCGCCGGCATCACCGTATTGGCGGCCGCGCCGGCCTGTGCCTTCAATCCGTTGCCGGCGATGCCGACGCGTGGCATGCCGGAGCCGGAAGCGCGTATTGCCTGGCTGCGCCGGCTGCCGGATGGCCGGGTGCGGCTGCTGCTGCCGCGCCAGGAAATGGGGCAGGGCATCAGCATCGCCCTGCGCCAGATCGTCGCTGAGGAACTGGGTGTAGCGTTGGAGCAGATCGAGGCGGTGCTGCCGAGCAGCGCCGAGATTGCGCCGGTGCGCGCCACGGTGGGCAGCGACAGTATCAAGGATTTTGCCCTGCCGGTGGCGCGCGCGGCGGCCTTGCTGCGCCAGCATCTGGCTGCCGGCAAGACCAGTGGTGTGATCCGGGATGACGGCCAGCCGGTGCAACTGCGGAGCCAGGCGCCGCAAGCCGCACGTCGCCATATCGGGCAGGCGATGCCGACCGAGGCAATTGAAGCCATCGTGACCGGTGCGCCGCTTTATGCCGGCGATGTGCGGTTGCCTGGCATGCTCTATGGCCGGCTGCTGCTGGCCGGTGAAACCGCGCCCTCCGGTATGCGCGTGGTGCCTTTGCGCGATGGCCGGCACGGCCTGCTGACAGGGCAGGCCGCTTTGCTGCATGCGGCGGAGCCGGATTGGGATTTTCTGCCGGCGCAAACCATGCCGACCGTGGATATCGATGCGGAATTGGCGCGTGGCAATCTTGAACACAGTTTGCGCCGCGACCGGGTGGAGATGACGGCGCCGTGGACGCTGGATCGGCGCTACGATATTCCGTTTGCCGCCCATGCCAGTATCGAAACCCGCAGCGCCGTGGCGCAGTGGCTGTCTTCAGGGCCGGTGCGGCTGGAAATCTGGACCGCCAGCCAGGATGTGTTTTTTGTGCGCGGCATGCTGGCGCGCGAATTGGGTCTGAATACCGATCAGGTGCTGGTGCATGGCTGCCGCATCGGTGGCGGCTTCGGTGCGCGTGCGGTGCCGGGCCATGAACTGGCTGCGGCCTTGCTGGCCGAAGCCGCCGGCCGGCCGGTGAAACTACAATGGAGCCGGGCAGCGGAATGCCGCGACGGCTTTCACCGGCCGCCATCGTCGCATCGTATCCGGGCCCGACTGGATGGTGAGGGCCGTATCGCCGATTGGTGGCATGGTTTCTGTTCCGGCCATGTCATCTTCACCTCGGCTGCGATGCCGGGCTGGATGCAGGCCGTCACCGGCTTTGTCGCCGATCCCGGCGTGGCGCGTGGCGCGGTGCCGCCCTATCGTATGGCCCGCCAGCGCATCGCCTTCAGCGATATCCGGCTGCCGGTGCCGACCGGGCCATGGCGCGGCCTGGGCGCCGGGCCGAATGGTTTCGCCATTGAATCGGCCATGGATGAACTGGCCGCCCTGGCCGGGCGCGACCCGGTAGCCTTCCGGCTCGATCATCTCGGGCCGGAACAGGCCCGGCTGGCCGCCTGCCTGCGGCGCGCCGTGGACCTGGCCGGTGCTGCGCCCACGGCAGCGGGCAGCGGGCGCGGTGTGGCCTGCGGCATCTACAAGGAAACCAGCTATGCGGCGCTGGTGGCGGATATGCAGGTGTTGCCATCAGGCGCGGTGCGGGCGCTGCAATTCTGCTGTGTGCAGGATAGTGGCCTGATCATCAATCCGGATCAGGTGCGGGCGCAGATCGAGGGTAACCTGGCCTGGGGCCTTGGCATGGTGCTGCATGAAAAGCTGCCGATCGAAAATGGCCGTGTGGCGACCAATGGCTTTGCCGATTACAGTTTGCCGCGCTTGCCGGACCTGCCGCCGATCCGCATCGACCTGCTGGAACCACCCGGCGCAGCGCCAGCCGGCGCGGGCGAGACCGCTATGGTGGCCGCCGCCGCCATCGCCAACGGGATTGCCGCCGCCACTGGGCATCGCCTGCTGACGTTGCCTTATGCGCCGCCGGAAGCCTGAGCGCGCCGGGTGCGCCATTCATCGCGGCTCTGGCCCCACAGGTCGAGTTCCAGGTTGAACGGCTCGGGCAGTTTGCCCCGCCGCAGATTGCGCGCGCCGAGCCGCTGCGCCACCGCCTGCGACGGCGTATTGGCCGGGTCGATGCAATGGATCACTTCGCTCCAGCCCAAGTTGTCGAAGGCCCAGTCGATGGCCGCTGCGGCGCCTTCGGTGGCATAGCCCTTGCCCCAGGCATCGCGCACCAGGCCCCAGCCGACTTCCGACCCAGGCCAGCCTTCGGGCTGCCACGGGCCGAGGCGGCCGATCCAGCGCCCGCTGCTTTTTTCGATCACGGAAAACATCGAAAAGCCATTCACCACCCAGCCGCCGGCGATCATCGCCATGCTGCGCCAGGCCAGTACCGGATCCTTGGCGCCGCCCAGGAAACGCTGCGCCTCCGCATCGGCCATGAAGGCAAACCAGGCCGCACGTTCGTCGGTTTGCGGCTGGCGCAGGATCAGGCGCGGGGTTTCAAGGATCACGGACATGGCGGCCTCCCGGAGCAAAGGGCGCGCAGTCTATGCCGGAAATGGCTCGCATAGCCAGTGGGCGCCCCCAAAAGTAGAGCGGTTTTCTGCTTCGTTCGCCTAGATATGGGAGTCGTTCTGATCCGTTCCGAATCGGGCAACGACTCGGGCCTGCAAAAACGCCAGGCAAGCGCAAAATCTTGTGGATCGTTCTGTAAATGGCCATGCGGATTTGGGATTCGGACAATGCCCGTTCTGGCGCGGCAGCGATAGGCGCTTTATCGTAGGGCCAGAACGGGAGTCGCACGTTGCCATGGCCCATGCCGATTTTGTCCATCTCCGGGTCCACACCGCCTATTCGTTGACCGAAGGCGCGATCCGGGTCGAAAAACTGGCCGAGCTTTGCGCCAAGCTGCGCATGCCGGCTGTCGCCGTCACCGATACCAACAACCTGTTCGGTGCGCTGGAAGTTTCCAAGGCGCTGGCCGGCAAGGGGGTGCAGCCGATTATCGGCTGCCAGCTCAACGTGACCCGCCTGGACCAGGTCGGCAACGGCTTCAGCGGCGGCAAGGCGCTGAAGAAGCCCGACCCGGACAAGCTGGTGCTGCTGGCGCAGAACGAGGCCGGCTATGCCAACCTGATGCGGCTATCCAGCAAGGCCTATCTGGAAGTGCCGCCGGGCGAGGCGCCGCAGGTGGCCTGGGCCGATCTGGAAGCCTGCCATGATGGACTGATCTGCCTCAGCGGCGGCATCAACGGCCCGCTTGGCCGGCCCTTGGCAGAGGGGCAGGTGGAGGCGGCGCGGGTGGCGCTGGATCGCCTGATGGCGATCTATCCGGACCGGCTCTATATCGAATTGCAGCGCCATGGCTGGGCCGCCGAACAGCGCGCCGAGCCGGGCCTGCTGAACTTTGCCTATGAGCGGAACCTGCCGCTGGTGGCGACCAATGATTGTTATTTCCCCGATGAAGGCATGTATCTGGCGCATGATGCGCTGCTCTGCATCGCCGAGGGCGCCTATGTCGGCCAGGCCAACCGGCGCCGGGTGACGCGCGAGCATCGCTTCAAATCCGCCGAGGAAATGCGTGTGCTGTTCGCCGACCTGCCCGAGGCGGTGGAGAATACCCTGGTCATTGCCCGCCGCTGTGCCGTGAAGGCCGAGGAACGCAAGCCGATCCTGCCTAGTTTCGGCACCACTGCCGATGGTTTGACTGCGGATGGCGGCGCGGCCAGTGGCGAAAGTGAGGCCGATATCCTGCGCCGCATGGCGCGCGAGGGGCTGGAACTCCGCCTGCAACAGATCGGCGTGTCCGGCGAGGCGGCGAAGCCTTATTACGATCGCCTCGAATTCGAGTGCGAAACCATCATCAAGATGCAGTTTCCCGGTTATTTCCTGATCGTGGCCGATTTCATCCAATGGTCGAAGCGCCATGGCGTGGCAGTGGGGCCGGGGCGCGGTTCGGGTGCCGGCTCGGTGGTGGCCTGGGCGCTCACCATCACGGACCTTGACCCTTTGCGTTTCGGGCTGCTGTTTGAACGTTTCCTCAATCCGGAACGCGTGTCGATGCCCGACTTCGATATCGACTTCTGTCAGGAGCGGCGCGATGAAGTGATCCGCTATGTGCAGCAGCGCTATGGCAGCGACAACGTGGCCCAGATCATCACCTTCGGCAAATTGCAGGCGCGTGCTGCCTTGCGCGATGTTGGCCGCGTACTGCAATTGCCGCTTGGTCAGGTCGATCGCATCTGCAAGCTGGTGCCGAACAATCCGGCCAATCCGGTGACGCTGGACCAGGCCATTGCCCAGGAGTCGCGGCTGCGTGAGGAGCGCGACGCCGACGAGGCGGTGGCCAACATGATCAATGTCGCGCTCAAGCTGGAAGGGCTGTATCGCAACGCCTCGACCCATGCCGCCGGCGTGGTGATCGGCGACCGGCCGCTGGTGGAGTTGGTGCCGCTCTACCGCGACCCGCATGCCAGCATGCCGGCGACGCAATTTTCTATGAAATATGCCGAGGCCGCCGGTCTGGTGAAGTTCGACTTCCTTGGCCTCAAGACGCTGGATGTGCTGGAAAAGGCGGTGGAGCTGATCCGCAAGCGCGGCATCACTATCAGCCTGCCGGATATCCCGTTATCCGATCAACCGACCTTCGATCTGCTCGGGCGCGGCGATGCCATCGGTGTGTTCCAGTTTGAAGGCAGCGGCATGCGCGACATGCTGCGGCAGATGAAGCCCGATGCCTTTGAAGACCTGATCGCGCTGGTGGCTTTGTATCGCCCCGGCCCGATGGACAATATCCCGAGTTATATTGCGCGTAAGCAGGGCCGCGAGCAGCCGGATTACATGCATGAAAAGCTGAAGCCGGTACTGACCGAGACCTATGGCGTCATCATCTACCAGGAACAGGTGATGGAGATTGCCAAGGTGCTGGCCGGCTATTCGCTCGGCGATGCCGATTTGCTGCGTCGCGCCATGGGCAAGAAGATCAAGGCCGAGATGGATGCCCAGAAGGAGCGGTTCGCCGAGGGCGCCAAGAAAAACGGCGTCGACCCGACACTGGCGGCGGAAATTTTCGAGCGCGTGGAGAAATTCGCCGGCTACGGTTTCAACAAAAGCCATGCCGCCGCCTATGCCCTGGTGGCCTGGCACACCGCCTATCTGAAGGCCAATTATCCGGTGGAATTCATCGCCGCTTCGATGACGCTGGATATTTCCAATACCGACAAGCTGAATGTGTTCCGCCAGGAATGCACCCGCCAGGGCATCGCCTTGCTGCCGCCGGATATCAACAAGTCCGACGTTGAATTCAGTGTGGAACGCACGGCGGATGGCAAAGGCGCGATCCGCTATGCGCTGGCGGCGGTGCGCAATGTCGGCGCGGCGGCGATGGCGCAGGTGGTGGCGACGCGGCAGCAGGGCGGTCTGTTCAAGAATCTGTTCGACATCGCGGCGCGCGTCGATCCCGCGGCGCTCAACAAACGCATGCTGGAAAACCTTGCCAAGGCTGGCGCTTTTGATGGCATGGAAAAGAACCGCGCCAAAACCATGGCCGGCCTGGAAACCCTGATCCGCTACGCGCAGGTGAAAGCCGAGGAGCGTGCCAGCAGCCAGGTTTCGATGTTCGGCGGTAGCAGCCCGGCGCAGGAGCGCGAGCCGAAACTGGCCGATGTCGAGCCGTGGAATCCGATGGACCAACTGGCGAAGGAATTCGAGGCCATCGGCTTCTATCTTTCAGCCCATCCGCTGGATGCCTATCGCGCACCGCTCAACCGCATCGGCGCCAAGCGCTACATCGAAATGCAGAAGATGCTGCATAAGAACGATCAGATCATCAAGATCGCCGGCACCGTGGTGGCGCGCCAGGAACGCACCTCGCAGAAAGGCAAGCGTTTTGCTTTCGTACGCTGCTCGGATGCCACTGGTATGTTCGAAATCATGGTGTTTTCGGAAATTCTCGCCATGCATCGCGAATGGCTCGAACCGGGCCGCAACTTGGTCTGGACGCTGAATGCCAAGCTCGAAGGCGAGCAGGAAAAGCTGACCGCGCAGAGCGTCGAATTGCTCGACGATGTGGCGGCGAAATTCGCCGCCGGCATCCGCATCATGTTGCAGGAAGATGCACGGGAGACGTTGCCGCGCATCGTCGGGTTGCTGGAAGGCGCCGGCAAAGGCCGCGGCGAAATCCGTATCGCCGGTACCATCCTGCAGGGCGAGCGGCTCGATTTTGATATCAAGACCAAAAAGACCTATGCGGTGACGCCGCAATTGCGCGGCCAGATCCGCGTGCTGCCCGGCGTGCTGGAAGTCTACGATATATAGGATTTGAACATGGACGCCCGAACTGCCGAGATTCAGCCGCCCCAGACCATACGCCGCGAGGATTATCGCGCGCCGGATTTTCGCATCGAGCATGTCGAGCTGACATTTGACCTGGAGCCGCATAGCACCCGGGTGCAGGCGCGTCTGGCGATGCAGATTATGGAGCCAGGCCGGCCGCTGGTGCTGGATGGTGAAGCGCTCAAGCTGCGCGGCATTGCCATTGATGGCCGCGCCTTGACCGCAGCGGAATATGCGCTGAGCGAGCATGGCCTGACCATTCACACGCCGCCGGCTGCGGCTTTCACGCTGGAAATCGACACCGAGATCGATCCGCTTGGCAATACGCAACTGACCGGGCTGTATCAATCCAGCGGTAATTACTGCACGCAATGCGAGGCGCAGGGTTTTCGCCGCATCACCTATTTCCTGGATCGCCCGGATGTGATGTCGACCTATCGCGTCACTTTGCGCGCCGATGCCACGGCTTGCCCGGTGCTGCTGTCAAACGGCAATCTGGTGGAGCAGGGCGCTTTGCCCGATGGCCGGCATTTTGCCGTGTGGCACGATCCGCATCGCAAGCCGTGTTACCTGTTTGCCCTGGTGGCCGGCGATCTGGCCTGCAACGAGGATAGCTTTGTCACCCAATCGGGTCGCCATGTGGCTTTGCGCATCTTCACCGAACATGGCAAGGCAGCGCGCAGTGCCTATGCCATGGATGCGCTGAAACGCTCGATGCGCTGGGACGAAACCCGCTTCGGCCTGGAATACGATCTCGACCTGTTCAATATCGTCGCGGTCAGCGATTTCAACATGGGGGCGATGGAGAATAAGAGCCTCAATGTGTTCAATGACCGCTATATCCTGGCCGATCCGGAAACCGCCACCGATGTGGATTATGCCGGGATCGAGGCGGTGGTGGCGCATGAATATTTCCATAACTGGACCGGTAACCGCATCACCTGCCGCGACTGGTTCCAACTCAGCCTGAAGGAAGGCCTGACGGTTTTCCGCGATCAGGAATTCACCTCCGACATGCGCTCGCGCCCGGTGGCGCGTATCCAGGAAGTGCGCAATCTGCGCGCCCGGCAATTCCCCGAGGATGCCGGGCCGCTGGCACATCCGATCCGCCCGGATTCGTATATCGCGATCGATAATTTCTACACCGCGACGGTCTATGAAAAAGGCGCCGAGGTGATCCGCATGATGCATACCCTGCTGGGCGAGCAGGGTTTCCAGGCCGGCATGCGGCTTTACGTGCAGCGCCATGATGGCGAGGCGGCGACCTGCGACCAGTTTGTTGCCGCCATGTCGGATGCGAATGATTTCGACATGACGCAGTTCCGGCGCTGGTATGCCCAGGCCGGCACGCCGGTATTGGAAGTCGCCGGACGATATGATGCGGCGACCGGGATTTATGAATTGAGCGTGGCGCAGACTTGCCCACCGACGCCGGGTCAGCCGGAAAAGCAGCCGATGCTGGTGCCGCTGCATATCGGCTTGCTGGACGATCAGGGCCAGGATTTGCCGCTGCGGCTGGCAGGCGAGGCGGCGGCGCCAGAGGGCAGGGGCCGCGTGCTGCATCTGACCGAGCCGCGCCAGGTGTTTCGCTTTGTCGGTCTGCCGGCGCCGCGTGCGCTGTCGTTCAATCGCGGTTTTTCTGCGCCGGTATTGGTGAAGGCGCAGACCAGCGGCGCTGAGCGTGCCTTCCTGATGGCGCATGATTCCGATGCCTTTGCACGCTGGGAAGCTGGGCAGCAATTCGCCGCCGATCTGTTGCTGGGCCATATCGCAAATGGCACTGCATTTGATCCGGCTTTCATCGACGCCATTGGCACCATCCTGCGCGACGACACGCTGGAACCGGCCTTTGCCGCGGAAGCCATCGCCTTGCCGAGCGAGGATTATATCGCCGACCAGATGCCGGTGATGGATATCGAGGCGGTGCATGCCGCGCGCAAGGCATTGCGCCTCGCCATTGCCACTGCGCATCGTGACCTGCTGCTGACCATCTACCGCGCGCATCAATTGCCCGGGCCTTACAGCCCGGATGCCGCACCGGCTGGCCGGCGCGCGCTGAAGAATACGGCGTTGGGTTATCTGGCCGCCCTGGCGCCGCAGGATGCGGAAATCCTGGCGCTGATCGATGCGCAATATCACGCCGCCGATAACATGACCGACCGCATGGCCGCCCTGCGCCTGCTGGTGGATATGGCGGTGCCGGCGCGGCAGGCGGCACTGGATGATTTTTATGCGCGCTTCCAGGATGATGCCCTGGTGCTGGATAAATGGCTGTCGCTGCAGGCGATCTCGGCCTTGCCGGATACACTCGATCAGGTGCGCGGCCTGCTGGCACATCCGGCTTTTTCGATGCAGAAGCCGAACAAGGTGCGCGCGCTGATCGGCGGCTTCACCATGAACGCGCTGCGCTATCACGCTGCCGATGGTTCGGGTTATGCCTTCCATGCCGAGCAGATGCTGGCGCTTGATAAGCTCAATCCCCAGGTGGCGGCGCGGCTATTGGCGCCGCTTGGCCGCTGGCGCCGGGTTGATGCCGGCCGCCAGGCGCTGATGCAGGCCGAACTGGCGCGTATCCTGGCGGCACCTGGCCTGTCACGCGAGACCTATGAGATCGCCTCGAAGTCCTTTGCCGGCTAGAGCGGTTCCTATTGATATGGCAGCACCTGCGCCGAGGGGATTTTGTGTTTTGGGAATGAGCGTGGCGCAGCGCGTAGCGGTGCTACGAGCAAGCCGCGCGAAGCACCCAAAACACAAAAGCCCCCGGCCCATGTGGGTTGCGCCTGGATGCGGCATCCGCGGCGTCGAAACGCTGGCAGGTACCGCCAGGTACCTGCTGCGCGCTTCTCCTGGCGGGCTACCGCATCCAGGCGCAACGCAGGTGCTTCCATATCAATAGGAACCGCTCTAAACCGCGTAGGCGCGCAGGAAGGCGTTGACCGCGCCGGCCACGCGACGCTGGATTTCGGCTTCGCCCGGCGGTTCGGCTTGCAGGCCGAGCAGGCGGCGCAGACTGGTCTTGCCTACCAGCATGCCGAAGAAATGTTCGGCAGCGCTTTCGGGGTCGTCCACCAGCAAGCGGCCGGCGGCGGTTTCGCGGCGCAGATAATCCGCCAGTAGCGCAATGCCGCGCCCCGGGCCATTGGCATAAAAAGTCGGACCGATGCTGGGGAAAAGCGGCGCAGCGTGGATCAGCAGCCGTTGCAGGCTGACCGAGCGTTCCGAGGTCAGCGTGCCGAGATAGCTGATGCCAAGCAGGCTCAGCACGTCGCGCGGCAGGCTGCCGGGTTTCAGATCGGCCAGCGGCGCGGTGATCACCTGCGACGTGGCCTGCACGATGGCGGCGAACAGATCGTCCTTCGAGGCAAACAGATTGTAGATGGTCTGGCGCGACACGCCGGCCTCGGCGGCAATCACTTCCAGGCCGATGCCGTAGCCGCGTTCCAGGAATAGCCGGCGGGCAGTTTCCAGGATGGCCTGGCGCTTGGCCGGATCGGCCGGGCGGCCGCGCCTGGGGGGGTTCTGCAGGCTCAATGGCCGCCTCCCGCGTCGCTGCCCTGAAGCGGAGGCGGGCGCTTGGCGAAGGTCACAGCCAGTGCTGCGGCGGCAAACAGGATACTGAGCAGCACGAAGCAATCGGCGAATGCCATCACCGTGGCCTGCTGCTGCACCTTGGCGCCGAGCAGCTTGGCGGCAATGGCGAGGTCGTCGCCTTGCAGCCGTTCCGCCAGTTGTGCGCCGGTATTGTCGATATATTGCTGCACTTCCCAGCGCCCGGGATTGATCCAGTCCACCAGCCGGTTCCAGTGCAAAGCCGTGCGGTCGATCATCGCGGTGTTGATTGCCGCCAGGCCGAAGGCGCCGCCGAGATTGCGGGTCAGATTGTACAGTCCGCTGGCATTCTTCAATTCCTGCGGCGGCAGGGTGCCGAGTGCGATCACGTTGATCGGCACGATGCAGAACATCAACGCTGCGCCGCGCATCACCTGCGGCCAAAGCAATTCGTTGAACTGCCAGTCCATCGTCAGATGCGTCATGCTCCAGGTCGAAGCCGCCAGCAGCGCAAAACCGAAGGCCAGCACCGGGCGTGGATCGACGCGGCGGGCCAGGTTGCCGGCAATCGGTGCGGCCAGGAATTGCACCAGCCCGGTGACGAACATGATCTCGCCGATCTGCAGGCTGTTCAGCCCGCGCACGCGCGCCAGATAGAGCGGCAGCAGGTAGACCAGGCCATAAAGCCCGACACCGATGGTGAGGCTGAACAGGCAGCCGGTGGCGAAATTGCGGTTGCGGAAGGCACGCAGGTCGACCACCGGATTGGCATGGGTCAGGGTGCGCCAGAAGAAGATGGTGCCGCCGATGGTGCAGGCGATGGCAAAATTGCGGATCGTGGCATCGGCCAGCCAGTCATGGCGCGGGCCTTCCTCGATGACATATTCCAGGCTGCCGAGAAACACCGCCATGGCGGCCAGGCCAAGATAGTCGAAGCCTTGCAGCAGGCTCAGATCCGGCTTGTCGATATCCATGAACTGCCACACCAGCACGCAGACGATCAGGCCCGGGATCACATTGATCAGGAAGAGCCAATGCCAGGACATGAGCTGGGTGAGATAGCCACCCAGCGTCGGCCCGATGGTAGGGGCCAGGGTGGCGACCAGGCCGATCACCACGGTGGCGCTGGCCAGGCGCTGGCGCGGGAAGATCAGATAGACGGTGGCGAACACGGTGGGGATCATGGCGCCGCCCAGGAAACCTTGCAGGGCGCGCATCACGATCATGCTTTCCAGGCTGTTGGAAAAAGCGCAGCCGATCGAGGCGATGGTGAAGCTGAACGCCGAGGCGACGAATACCACGCGGGTGGAGAGCAGGCGCGAGAGATAACCGGAAAACGGAATCATGATCACTTCCGCCACCAGATACGAGGTCTGCACCCAGCTTATCTCATCCGCCGAGGCACTGAGGCCGGCCTGGATTTCGCTCAGCGACGAGGACACGATCTGGATATCCAGGATCGCCATGAACATGCCCAGCACCATGGCGAAATAGCCGATCATCACACCACGCCCAGGCATCACCTGGGGCATCGCTGGCACCGGGGCCGCGATTGTTGCGCTGCTGTTCATGATGCGAAGCCTCAGGCCGGGCGCCGGTCGATTTCCACCAGCGCCGACATGCCGGGGACCAGGAAGGGCAGCGGCTCGCTGGCAGGCTCAAGCACCAGTTTCACCGGCACGCGCTGCACGATCTTGGTGAAGTTGCCGGTGGCGTTGTCGGGCGGCAGCAGGCTGAACTTGGCGCCGCTGGCCGGCGCCAGGCTATCGATATGCGCCTGGAAGACACGGCCGGGATAGGCATCCACGGTGATCACGGCGCGCTGGCCCGGGCGCATCGCCTTGAGCTGCGTTTCCTTGAAATTGGCCACCACATAAACCGCATCGGTGGGCACGATCACCATGAGTTGTACGCCCGGGCGCACATATTGCCCAAGCTGGGCAGTGCGATTGCCGATCACGCCGGCCACCGGTGCGCGCACCACGGCATTGTCGAGATCGAGCCGCGCCACGGCAAGTTCGGCCTCGGCCTGGGCGATCATGGCTGCTGCCTGTTCGCGGTTGGCCCGCAGCACCGCCACCTGGCTTTGTTGCAGGTTCCGCCCGGCTTCGGCGCGGTCGAGGGCGGCACGCGCCTTGCGCTGGTCGGTCTGGGCGCTTTCCAGCTTCTGGCTCGACACATATTGCGCATTGGCCAGCGCGTTGTAGCGCTTGAGGTCGTCGTCGCTGCGGCTCAGCTCGGCGCGGCTGGCGCGTAATTGTGCCTCGGCATCGGCAATCGCTGCCTGCTGGACGCCCAACTGGCGGTCGATGATATCGAGTGCGGCGCGCTTGGTCGCCACCACGGCATCGGCCTGCGCCACCTTGGCACGGAAATCGGTATCGTCGATGCGGAACAGCACATCGCCAGGGCGCACCGGCTGGTTCTCGGCCACTTCCATGCGCTGGATATAGCCGCTCACCTTGGCCGCCACCACGGTGATGTCGGCGCCGATATAGGCATTGTCGGTGCTCTCGATGAAGCGCCCATGGCGCCACCAATCGAGGCCGTAATAGCCGCCGGCACCCAGGAGGGCGGCGAGCAGCAGGGAGAGGATGAGCTTCTTTTTCATGGCGTAGCGCCTTGGGTTTCAAAGTAATTGGCAGGCCTGAAGTAATATTATTGGACAGATATGTCCATAAAATAGCGTGGGCGGCTTGTGACATTGGTCACAACCGACCCCGGAATGCCATCGCAAGAGCCGGATGGCGGCAGCCGGGCGGGAACGGCTATGCAGCCGGCATGACCCAAGACCGCCTGCCGCCCGCCTTCAACCGCCTGTGGTTTGCCAACCTCGCTGCCCATGGCGGCGATCAACTGAGCCTGGCGGCCTTGCCGCTGATGGCGGCCCTGCTGATGCAGGCCTCGCCGCAGCAGATGGGTCTGCTCGGCGCGGCGCAGACCTTGCCCTATCTGCTGCTGTCGCTCTTCGCCGGGCTGTGGGCGGATCGCTGGCCGCGTCACTGGCTGATGGCCGGGGCGGAAGCGGGCAGGGCGGTGCTGCTGCTGGCGCTGCCAATGTTGACAATGGCTGGCTGGCTCGGCTTGACCGGTCTGGGCCTGCTCGGCTTCTGGCTCGCGGCGGCCAGCGTGGTGTTCAATGTGGCTGCGCAAGCTTATCTGCCTGCCGTGGTGGCGCGTGAAAACCTGGCGACGGCGAATGCCAAGCTGGAATTTGCCCGCGCCGCAGCGGTGTTTCTCGGCCCGGGCATTGCCGGCGCCGTAGCGGCCTGGACTTCGCCGGCATCGGCTCTGGCGGTTTCCGGCCTGGCCTCGGCCTGGGCGGCCTGGCTGCTGCGCGACCCGGCGATGCGGCGCAACCTGCCACCGCAGCCGCGCCAGAAACTGGGGCCGGCCCTGGCAGAAGGGCTGGCGCTGGTCTGGCACCAGCCGCTGCTGCGTGCCATTGCCGCCTGTGCCATGGCGTGGAATTTCTCCTGGTTTGTGCTGATGGCGGTTTTTGTGTTGTTTGCCAGCCAGATTTTGCAGCTTGGCGCGGCTGGTATCGGCTTGGCCCTGGGGCTGCAAGGCATCGGCATGTTGGCGGCCAGTCTGGTGCTGCCCTGGCTGCATCGGCGCCTGAGGCTGGGCGCGCAAATCCTGATCGGGCCGGCCCTGTCGCTGCTGGCCGCTTTGCTGGTGGCAGCGGCGGCGTTGTGGCCGCCGGCCGGCTTTATCCTGGTGGCGGTCGGGTTTCTGCTCTTCGGCTTCGGACCGATGCTGTGGACCATTGGCCAGACCAGCCTGCGCCAGGCTTTGGTGCCGGTGCATCTGCTCGGGCGGGCCGGCGCGGTGCAGCAGGTTGCCACTCTGGGCATGCGGCCGCTCGGCGCGCTGGCCGGCGGCGGGGTGGGTGGCTTGTGGGGCCTTGAAGCGGCGATCTGGCTGGCGGTTGCCGGCTTCGTCATCCAGCTGCTGGTGATCCTGCTTTCGCCAGTGCCGCGTCTTGTCGCACTGCCGGAGCCGGCGGTTTAAACCTTCATGCCGACGACGCCGCGCAGATCGGCGCCATCCAGGTTGGCGCCACGGAAATCGGCATTGGTCAGGTCGGCATCCAGGAAAGAGGCATTCTTCAGATTGGCCGAACGGAAATCCGCCATGGTCAGGATCGAACGGTTGAACAGCGCGCCTTCCAGGTCGGCGCCCTGGAATTTGGCCTGGGTCAGATTGCATTCCTGAAAGCTGGTCGACTGGCGGCGATGGAAGGCGCCGCTGATCATCACCGGCGCCAGATTGGCACCACGGAAATCCGCATTGGTCAGGATGCCGCGATCAAACTTTGCGCCCTGCATCTGCGAGCCGGTGAAATTGGCATTCAGCATCATGGCGCCGCGCAGATCGGACAGCACAAAGCGGCAGGCCGAGAAATCGGTGTTGCGCATGATGGCGTAGGAGAAATCGCCGGCCGAGAAATTGATGCTGGAAAGTTTCTGGTCCGACAGATCATAGCGGCTGAAATCGATCCGCATGCCCTGCTTGCCCAGCGAGTCGATCCAGGTCAGATGTTCCTTGACGATGAATTGCAGCGAACGATCCAGATTCTCCAGGCTGCGCGGCATGATCGCCTTGGAGATATCGGCATCACGCAGATCAATCGGGCGGAAATAGCTGGCGGTGAGGTCGGCGCCCTCGAAATTGGTTTCGTTCAGCACCGCACCGGCCAGCACCGCGCCATGCAGCACACAATTCGACAGGTTGGCTTCGGTCAGGTCGGCGCCGGCAAACAGGCAGCCGGTCAGGTTCGAGCCGGACAGATCGGCATTGGTCAGCTTGGCGTTGGAGAAGTTCACATTGGTCAGGTCGGTGTTGCGCCCCACCACCTTGCCCAGCCGCGCCGAGGAAAGATTGGCGCCGGCCATCTTGGCATTGTCGATACTGGCCGAGCGTTTCAGCACGGCGATCAGGTTGCCGTCCTCATCCGGGCGCAGCAGCACGCCGTCGCGGATATCGGCCGAGGAGAGGTTGGCGCCTTCCAGATTGGCATTGCGCAGATTGACACCGCGCAGATCGGCCTTGGTCAGGTCGCAGCGGCGCATGTCGGCGCCTTGCAGGTCGGCGGCGAAGAAGGAGGCCGAGGTCAGCACCGAATGGCTGAAATCGGCATAGGACATCTTGCTGGAGACAAAATCGGCCGAGGCCAGGTTCTTGCCGCTGAGGTCCAGCCGCGAGGCATCGCGGAAATGCATCACCAGCCGCTTACCGCCCCGCACGCCCTTTACGTAATTGGCATGCGCCTCGAACATCTCGTCGATTTCGAACTGGGCGATGACCTTGACGGTGTTTTCCATTACTTCAACCTAACCTGTCCGGTGACTTAGGACAAGTTGACCCCGATAGCGGAACGCAAATCGGCGCCGGCCAGGTTGGCATCGCGCAGGTCGGCCCCGGTCAGGTCGGCCCCGGTCAGGTCGGCCCCGGCCAGATTGGCGTCGCGCAGGTCGGTATGCATCAGGATGGCCTGGCTCAGATTGGCGCCGGTCAGGTCGGCGCCGGACAGCACCGCCTGGCTCAGATTGGCGTTTTCCAGGCTGGCATGCCATTTCTTGCCTTGCAGGCTGCTGATCGGCATCGGCCCCATGCGGGCTTGTTTAAGGTTAACGCCGATCATGTTGGCGCCGGAGAATTTCACCCCGCGCAGATCGGCGCCGGAAAGATTGGCGTTCAGCAGCATGGCGTCGGTGAAATCGGTCATCGACAGGGTGGAGAAACTGAGATCGGTCTCAACCATGGTGCTCTGCACGAACAGCGCAGCCGAGAGTTCCAGCCGGTGTAGCTTGGCGCCGGAAATATCGACCCGGCTGAAATCGGCCCGGCGGCCCTTCAGGCCCATGCTTTCGGTCCAGCTCTGATGCTCGCGCAGGATGGCCTGCAACGGCTTGTCCAGGCTGTCGAGCGAGCGCGGCATCTGGGCGCCGCGCAGCTTGGCGTCGCGCATGTCGGCGCTGCGGAAGAAAGCGCCGGCCAGGTCGGAATTCTCGAACACCGTGCCGTTCAGCATGGCACCGGCCAGGACAGCACCGGAGAGTTTGCAATTACTCATATTGGTATTGGTTAGGTCGGCGCCCACAAAGATTGTACCACGCAGATCGCAATTCGATAGATCGGCATCCACCAGCTTGGCATTGGCCAGATTGGCATGGCTGAGATCGGCATGCTGGCTGAAGGCGCGGCCCAGTTTGGCGCCGATCAGCTTGGCGTGGCTCATATGCGCCTTTTCCGTCACCGCGCCGCCCGTCGCCACCGCCACCAGATTGCCATCGGCATCGGGGCGCAGCAGGCGGCCATCGCGGATATCGGCGCCGGTCAGGTCGGCGAATTCCAGGTTGACGCCACGCAGCCTGGTGCCGCGCAGATCGGCCCGGGTCAGGTCGGTGGAGGACAGATCGGCGCCTTCCAGGTTGGCGCCATAAAAATTAACCATGGCCAGCTTGGCAAAACGGAACAGGCAGCCACGGAAATCGCCACCCACCATATTGGCCTGGCGCAAATCCCGGTTGGCGAAATTCATGCCCGCCACATCGTGGAATTGCAGATTGAGCCGGTTGCCGCCGCGCTGGCCCTTGGCAAAGCGCTCCTGGGCCTGCAACAGGCCTTCCAGGGCTTCGGGCTTGATCTTCTCCAGATTCATGCCGGCGAGTATGCCTCAACCCGCCACGAAAATCCCGGTTGTAATATGGGAATTATCGTGCAGCCCGGATTATCGCTGTTTGGGGCAGGGGCGGCATCTGCCGGATGCCCCCTTGCGCTGGCGCCCGGACTCGGCTAAAAGCCCGGCGTTCAGTAAACCCCACACGCAGGCTTGCGCCCCTCCGGAGAGACATCCCGGTCCGGGCGTTCCGGTGTCCACCCGCCAGATGCAGGCGGAGATGGACGGCGCCTGCGGCGGTCCAACCGGAAAAGGAAAGACGATGACCGTACCTACTTTCACGATGCGGCAGCTCATTGAGGCTGGCGTTCACTTCGGCCACCAGACCCATCGCTGGAACCCGAAGATGAAGCCCTATCTCTTCGGCGCCCGCAACAACATCCATATCATCGACCTGCAGCAGAGCGTGCCGTTGCTGCATCGTGCCCTGCATGCCGTGCGCGATGTCGTCGCTGGCGGCGGCAAGGTGCTGTTCGTCGGCACCAAGCGCCAGGCGTCTGACGCGGTGGCCGAGGCGGCTGCCAAGTGCGGCCAGTATTATGTGAACCACCGCTGGCTCGGTGGCATGCTGACCAACTGGAAGACCATCTCCCAGTCGATCAAGCGCCTCAAGGAGCTGGAAGAGCAGCTCGCCGGCGAGCAGGGCGTGGTGGTTGGCCTGACCAAGAAGGAAACCCTGAACCTGACCCGTGAGCGCGAGAAGCTGGATCGCGCCCTGGGCGGTATCAAGGATATGGGCGGCCTGCCGGCGGTGATGATCGTGATCGACACCGTGAAGGAAGACATCGCCATCGCCGAAGCGCGCACCCTGGGTATCCCGGTGGTCGCCATCCTGGACAGCAATTCCGATCCGTCGGGCATCACCTATCCGGTGCCGGGCAACGATGACGCGCTGCGCGCCATCAACCTGTATTGCGATCTGTTCTCGCTCGCCATCGTCGGCGGCATTGAAGAACAGCTGGCCGCCAGCGGCGCCGATCTCGGCGAAGCCGAGGAGCTGCAGATCGACTTGGCGCCGGAAATCGCCGAAGAGGCCGTGGCCGAGCCGGCCCAGGCTTGATTTCCCAGGTCTGATTTTCTGGGCCTGATTTTCTGGGCCTGATTTGTCTCGCCGGGCCACCGCTGGCCCGGCAATTACCCTTACCGGCGGCGCCTCGCGAAGGGGCGCCGTCTTGTATTTCTTCCGAGCTTGAGAGGACGACATGGCTGAGATCACTGCGGCCCTGGTGAAGGACCTGCGCGAGAAGACCGGCGCTGGCATGATGGATTGCAAGAAGGCGCTGGGCGAGACCGGTGGCGATGTTGACGCCGCCGTGGATTGGCTGCGCAAGAAGGGCCTGTCGGCCGCCGCCAAGAAGGCCGGCCGCGTGGCTGCCGAAGGCCTGGTGGCCTTGTCCATTGCGGACAATGCTGGCGCGCTGGTCGAACTGAACGCCGAAACCGATTTCGTGGCGCGCAACCCGCAATTCCAGGCGCTGGCCGCCGGCATTGCCAAGGTGGCGCTGACCACGGGTGATGACGTGGCCGCCATTGAAGCCGTTGCCTTCCCGGGCAGCGAGCGCAATGTGAAGGACGAGATCACCAACGCCATCGCCACCATTGGCGAGAACATGACGCTGCGCCGTGCCAAGCGGCTCACCGTGGATGGCGGCGCCGTGATCGGCTATGTCCATTCCGCGCTGGGCGATGGCATCGGCAAGCTGGGTGTGCTGGTGGCGCTGAAGTCGGCCGCCAAGCGCGAAGCGCTGGAAGCCATCGGCAAGCAGCTGGCGATGCATATCGCCGCCGCCAATCCGCAGTCGCTGAGCACCAAGGACCTGGACCCGGCTGCCGTGGAGCGTGAGCGCACCGTGCTGACCGATCAGGCTGCCGGTTCGGGCAAGCCGGCCGATATCATCGCCAAGATGGTGGAAGGTCGTATCCGCAAGTTCTATCAGGAAGTGGTGCTGCTGGAGCAGACCTTCGTGATCGACGGCGAGACCCAGGTGGCCAAGGCGATCGAAAAGGCCGGCAAGGATGCCGGTTCGCCGATCGAACTGGTGGCGTTTGCGCGCTTCCAGCTTGGTGAAGGCATCGAAAAGAAGACCGACGACTTCGCTGCCGAAGTCGCCAAGATGGCCGGCTAACACCGGCTATGGGGCCTGGTGCAGCCAGGCCCTGTTTCCTGGCCGGATTTCAGGGCCCGTGCTCCTTGTCCACCCGATTGGCCGTGTTACGGCCCGGGCCGGATTGGAGCGCGGGCCTTGTTCGTATAAGGTGAGGGGCTGTGAATCGGCCCGCCACCGGCCCATCCGGCTCCCAGATTACCGAGGCACCCATGAGCGACAGCTTCAAATACCGCCGCGTCCTGCTGAAATGTTCCGGCGAGGCGCTGATGGGGCCAACCCCCTACGGGATCGATTTCGAGACCGTTGACCGCATCGCCCGGGAAGTGAAATCGGTGCAGCAGCTTGGCGCCGAGGTCAGCCTGGTGATCGGCGGCGGCAACATCTTCCGCGGTGTGGCCGGCGCCACCCAGGGCATGCAGCGTGCTTCGGCCGATTACATGGGCATGCTGGCCACCACGATCAACGCATTGGCGGTGCAGCATGCGCTGGAACGCCACAATGTCGACACACGGGTGCAGTCTGCTATCCGGATGGACACCGTCTGCGAGCCCTATATCCGCCGCCGCGCCATCCGGCATCTGGAAAAGGGCCGGGTGGTGATCTTCGCCGCCGGCACCGGCAATCCGTTTTTCACCACCGATACCGCCGCCGCCCTGCGCGCCGCCGAGATGGGCTGCGACGCGCTGCTCAAAGGCACCCAGGTGGATGGCGTCTATAGCGACGACCCGAAGCATAACCCCAACGCGGAACGTTATGAGCGGGTCAGCTATCATGATGTGCTGGCCAAGGATCTGAAGGTGATGGACGCGGCCGCGATCAGTGTGGCGCGCGAGAACAAGATTCCGATCCTGGTGTTTTCCTTGCACGAGGCGGGCGGCTTCGCCAAAGTGCTGCGGGGCGAGGGGCGCTGCACCGTCGTGGAAGGCGATTGAGTCGCCATTTGCGTGGTTTTATAACTATTACAGAGACTTAAGAATAGGAGAGGGCCGTGGCCGAACCGGATATCGACGATATCGAGCGGCGCATGAACAAGGCGATCGATGTGCTGAAGCAGGAATATGCCGGCCTGCGCACCGGCCGTGCTTCCACCAGCATGCTCGACCCGGTGCGGGTTGATGTGTATGGCAGCTCGATGCCGATCAATCAGATCGGCACCGTCAGCGTGCCGGAACCGCGCATGATCAGCGTTTCGGTGTGGGACAAGAGCAACGTGAAGGCGGTGGAGAAGGCGATTGCCGCTTCCGGCCTGGGGCTCAACCCGCAGGCCGATGGCACGCTGATCCGCATTCCGATCCCGGAACTGAACGAGCAGCGCCGCAAGGAACTGAGCAAGGTGGCCGGGCAATATGCCGAGCAGGCCAAGGTGGCGGTGCGCGGCGTGCGCCGCGACGGCATGGACAGCCTCAAGAAGCTGGAAAAGGACCACGAGATTGGCGAGGACGACGCCAAGATGTGGCAGGAGGAAATCCAGCGCCTGACCGACGAGGCGACCAAGAAGATCGACGAGATGCTGGCAGGTAAATCCAAGGAGATCATGCAGGTCTGACATGGTCGCGTCCTTGCCCGAGACGGTCTCGCCCGCTGCCGCCCAAGCTGGTGGCAGCGGTTCGCCACGCCATATCGCCATCATCATGGATGGCAATGGCCGCTGGGCCAAGGCGCGCGGTCTGCCGCGTAACCTTGGCCATCGCCAGGGCGTGGAAACGGTGCGCAACACCGTGCGAGCCTGCCGCGATCTCGGCATCGAATATCTGACGCTTTACGCCTTTTCCTCCGAGAATTGGAAACGCCCGGCGGCCGAGGTGGCCGGGCTGATGGATTTGCTGCGGCTCTATATCCGCCGCGAACTGAACGAATTGCGCAGCAATGGCGTGCGCATCCGGGTGATCGGCGACCGTAGCCGGCTGGCGCCCGATCTTGTGCCGATGATCGAGGAGGCCGAGGCGAGCACGGCGGAGAATCGGCGCATGACGCTGGTGATCGCGCTGTCCTATGGCGGCCAGGACGAAATCATTGCCGCCTGCCGCCGGCTGGCCGAGGAGGTGGCGGCGGGCCGCCTGCATCCGGACCAGATCGACCGGGCGGCGATTGAGCGCAACCTGCTGACCCAGGGTATCCCCGATCCCGATCTGGTGATCCGCACCAGTGGCGAGCAGCGCCTGAGCAATTTCCTGATCTGGCAATCGGCCTATAGCGAGATGATGTTCGTCGAAAAGCTGTGGCCGGATTTCACTGCCGCCGATTTGCAGGCGGCGATCTCGGAATTCCAGCGCCGCGAGCGCCGCTTTGGCGGCAGTGATGGCTGAAAGCCAGGCTGCCACCGGCTGGCTCGGCAATGCGTTGACCAAACGCATTCTCTCGGCCTTGGTGATGCTGCCGCTGGCGCTGGCCGCATTGTGGTTCGGCAAATGGGTGTTTGCCGCGCTGGTGGCGCTGGCCGCCATTCTGATGCTGCGCGAATGGCTGCGGCTGCCCGCTGGTCCGGCACCGACTGAACCTGAAAATCTGGTGGCATTGGCCGTGGGCGGCATCGCCCTGGCTGTGGCGATTGCGCTGATGCGCGTCGACCAGCGTCTGGCGGCCTGGATTGTGCTGCTGGTTGGCATTCTGGTGCTGCCGGTTTTGCTGCCGTCGCGGCGGCGCTGGGCGTTTGGCGGCATGATCTATATCGGCCTGCCCAGCCTGTGCCTGATCTGGCTGCGCGACCAGCCCGAGCATGGCCGGCTGATCGTGTTCTGGCTCTTGCTGGTAGTTTGGGCCACCGATACTGGGGCTTATGCTTTTGGCCGCTTGATCGGCGGGCCGAAGCTGATTCCGGCGATCAGCCCGAACAAGACCTGGGCCGGTCTGCTCGGCGGCATGCTCTGCGCCGCTCTGACCGGCTTTGGCGTGGCGTTGCTGGGGCCCGGCTTGCCGGCGCCGGCCTTTGCGCCTTTCGCCGCCCTGGTCGCGGTGGTGTCTCAGGCCGGTGACTTTTTTGAGTCCGGGGCCAAGCGGCGTTTTGGTGTGAAGGATAGCGGCGCCCTGATCCCCGGGCATGGCGGCGTGCTCGACCGCCTTGATGGGGTGCTGTTCGCCGCGCCATTTGTCGCCTTTGGCCTGCTGCTGTGGGGCGGGGAGCTTTTGTCATGAAGCGTATCGCCATTTTTGGCTCCACCGGTTCAGTCGGCCGCTCCACCATTGATCTGCTGCAACGCGCAGCCCCCGGGCAGTTTGCCGTCGAGGTACTCACGGCGCATGGCAATGTCGCCTTGCTGGCCGAGCAGGCGCGGCAATTGAATGCTGCCCTGGCGGTGATCGGCGATGACAGCCTGCTGCCCGAATTGCGTGCCCGTCTGGCCGGCAGCGGCGTGGCGGCGGCCGGCGGCCGGGCCGCCCTGGTGGAAGCGGCCACCCGGCCGGCGGATTGGGTGATGGCCGCCATTGTCGGCGCGGCCGGGCTGGAGCCGACCCTGGCGGCCGTGCGCCGTGGCGCCGTGGTGGCGCTGGCCAACAAGGAAAGTCTGGTTTGCGCCGGTGATCTGGTGATGGCCGAGGCGGCGCGCTGCGGCGCCACCATCCTGCCGGTCGATTCCGAGCATAACGCAATTTTCCAGGTGTTTGACTTCAAGGCGCCGGAAAGTGTCGATCGCATCATCCTGACTGCTTCTGGGGGGCCGTTCCGCACCCTCAGCCTGGCCGAAATGCGCGAAGTCACCCCGGCCCAGGCCATTGCCCACCCGGTCTGGAGCATGGGCGCCAAGATTTCCGTCGATTCCGCCACCCTGATGAACAAGGGGCTGGAACTGATCGAGGCCAGCTACCTGTTCCCGGTGCCGGAAGCGTGCATCGAGGTGCTGATCCATCCGCAATCAGTGATCCATAGCCTGGTGGCTTACCTTGATGGCTCGGTGCTGGCCCAGCTTGGCAGCCCGGATATGCGCACGCCAATTGCCTTCACATTGGCCTGGCCGGCCCGCATGGCGACCCCGGCGCCGCGACTTGACCTGGCGGCAATCGCCAAGCTGACCTTTGAAGTACCTGATTCCGCTAGATTTCCGGCGCTCAATCTGGCGCGGCAGGCCTTGCAAAGCGGGGGGGGCGCCCCTACTATCCTGAATGCGGCCAACGAGGTGGCAGTGGAAGCCTTCCTGAGCGGCCGGATCGGTTTTCTGGATATCGCGCGCATTGTTGAGCAGACTCTGGCGCGCGTGAACCGGCGGCCCCTGACCGATCTGGAGGCAGTGCGCGATGCCGATCAAACGGCGCGGCGTTATGCGGCTCAGGTGATTGATCCATTGCGGGATGATCGCGTGGTCAGCGTGCATCCGGCAGCGCGGCGCAAGCGCGGCGAAGGTTAAGGCGGCATCGGCCAGGGCAGTGTTGCCAGAGCAGTGTTGCTTGGGCAGCGGGCGACAGGTACAGGATCGAAACAGGATGGATTTCATCGTCAATCTCGTCAGCTACATCGTACCCTTCGTGGTGGTGCTGACGATCATCGTGTTCGTTCACGAGCTTGGTCATTTCTGGGTGGCGCGGCGCTGCGGCGTGCGCGTTGAAGTGTTTTCCATCGGTTTTGGCCCGGAACTGTTCGGTTTTTATGATCGCCACGGCACGCGCTGGAAATTCGCCGCCGTGCCGCTTGGCGGCTATGTCAAATTCTTCGGCGATGCCGATGCCACTTCCACCGGCGCCGATCAGCAGACTATTGGCGGCATGAGCGCGGAAGATCGCGCCGTCTCGTTCTATCACAAGCGGCTGCCGCAGCGCGCCGCCATCGTGGCCGCCGGCCCGGTGGCCAATTTCCTTTTCGCCATCCTGATCTATACCGGCTTGTTCACCCTGATCGGGCAGCCTTATACGCCGCCGGTGGTGGGGGGCGTGATTGCTGGCGGCGCCGCCGAAGCCGCTGGCTTGCGGGCCGGCGACCGCATCGTCAGCCTGGATGGCGGCACCGTGCAGCGTTTTGAGGAATTGCGCACCTATGTCGCGCTGCGGGCCGAGACCCCGATCCGCCTCAGCGTGCTGCGCGACGGCGCCGAGATGGCGCTGACCATCGTGCCGCGCCGGGTCGATGTGCCGGATGGTTTCGGCGGCACCCAGCGGCTCGGACAGGTCGGCATCCAGTCGCCCACCGGCAGCACCGAATTTGTCCGCCATGGCCCGGTTTCCGCCGTGGTGCAGGCGGTGCGCCAGATCGGCACCGAGATCGGCACCACCTTCACCTATCTTGGCCGCATCATCAAAGGCAAGGAATCGGGCGACCAGTTGTCCGGCCCGCTGGGCATCGCCAAGATGTCGGGCGATATCGCCAAATCCGGCTGGCTGGCCCTGGTATCGCTGATGGCCACCCTGTCGGTTGCCATCGGCCTGATCAATCTGTTCCCGGTGCCGATGCTGGATGGTGGCCATCTGCTGTTCTACGCCGTCGAGGCGGTGCGTGGGCGTCCGCTCGGCGAGCGGGCGCAGGAATATGGTTTCCGTGTCGGTTTTGCCCTGGTGTTGTCACTGTTCCTGTTTGCCACCTGGAATGACCTGAACCGCCTGCCGGTTTTCAATTTCATCGCTGGGCTTTTTTCCTAAAAACGGGTATGTCAGAGGCGGCCGGATCGAGCGATGAGGGTTTTATCTAGCATGGCGAATGGTTGCCGCGGCAAGGTCGCATCCTGGCGCTCGTTTTCTCTGCGCGGTTTCTCGCAGCAGGTTGTTGTCACGCTGGCGCTGCTCGGTGCTGGCACGGCCCTGCTGCCGGCCGATGTGCTGGCCCAGGCGGCGCAGCAGCGCCGGCCGATGCCGGGTGCGCCCGGCGGCGGCCCCGGTGCAGGCTTGGGCGGCAGTCTGAGCGCCCCACAAACCGCCATCATGCGTGATGTGGTGGTGGAGGGGAATCAGCGTATCGAGCCGTCGACGATTCAGAGTTATCTGGCGGCGCAGCCGGGGGAGCCGTTCAGCGAGGAACTGGCCGACCGCTCGCTCAAGGCCCTGTTCGCCACCGGCCTGTTTTCGGATGTCAATCTGCGCATGCAGGGCAGCACGCTGATCGTGCGGGTGACGGAAAATCCGCTGATCAATCGCGTGGTGCTGGAAGGCAACCGGCGCGTCAATTCAGACACGATCATCCGTGAACTCACCCTGCGCCCGCGTCAGGTTTATACCCGCGCCAAGGTGCAGGCCGATACCCAGCGTATCCAGCAGCTTTATCGCCGCTCGGGCCGTTTCGCCGCCACGGTGGAGCCCAAGGTGGTGCAGTTGCCGCAGAACCGCGTCGATCTGGTCTTCGAAATCGGCGAAGGCCCGGTCACCACGGTCGGCCGGATTCGCTTCATCGGCAATCGTGCCTATAGTGATGGCGATCTGCGCGAGCGGATTCAGACCAAGGAAACCGTGTGGTGGCGCTTCCTGTCGTCGGATGACAATTACGATCCGGATCGTGTCACCTTCGACCGCGAGAAACTGCGTAAATATTATCTCAGCAAAGGCTATGCCGATTTCCGCGTGATGAATGCGGTGGCCGAGCTGGCGCCGAACCGCGAGACTTTCTTCATCACCTTCACCTTGGATGAAGGCGAGCGCTACCGTGTCGGCAAGATCGACCTGGCCAGCGAGTTGAAGAATGTCGATCCGCAGACGTTGCGGGCGCTGATCGGGGTAAAGGCGGGTGAAGTTTATAACGCCGACGCCGTCGAGAAGGTGGTGCAGGCGCTGACCGCCGAACTCGGGCGTCTTGGTTATGCCTTTGTCGATGTGCGGCCCGAGGTGGAGAAACACCCGGAGCAGAAGACCATCGACATCAAGTTCGTGATCGGCGAGAGCCCGCGGGTCTATGTCGAGCGTATCGACGTGGTGGGCAATGTGCGCACCCTCGACAAGGTGATCCGCCGCGAATTCCGCCTGGTGGAGGGTGATGCCTTCAACGCCGCCAAGCTGCGCCGCACCCGCACCCGTGTGCGCGGCCTGAATTTCTTCGACAAGGCTGAAATCACCGAAAGCAAGGGCAGCGCGCCCGACAAGGTGGTGCTGACCGCCGAGGTTCAGGAACGCTCGACCGGCGAATTGTCCTTTGGCGTCGGCTACTCCTCGGCAGAAGCGGTGATCGGCGATGTCTCGATCCGCGAGCGCAACCTGCTCGGGCGTGGCCAGGATTTGCGTCTCGGCTTCAGCCTGTCCTCGCGCCGTCAGCAGGTCGATCTCGGTTTCACCGAGCCGTATTTCCTGGATCGGGAACTGGCGGCCGGTGTTGACCTGTTGCGCCGCCGCACCGACCTGATCCGGCGCAGCGGTTATCAGCAGACCACCACCAGCGGCACCATCCGCTTCGGTTTCCCGATCACGGAGTATCTCGACAACCAGGTATTCTATCGTCTGCGCCTCGACGAGATCGATGATGTGGAGGCCAATCAGTCGCGCTTCATCAAGGGTGAAGAGGGCTCCTTCACCACCTCGTCGATCGGCAATACGCTCTCCTATGACCGGCGTGACGACAAGATCGAACCGACTTCCGGCTATGTCGTTCGCTTGAGCCAGGAACTGGCCGGCTTTGGTGGCACCGAGCGTTTCCTGCGCACCGTGCTGCAGGGCGGCCATTATTTCCCGGTTTCGGATGATGTGGTATTCGCGCTGTCGGCTGAGGGTGGTCATGTCACCTCCTTCGGCCAGCGCCTGCGCCTGCCAAACCGCTTCTTCATTGGTGGCGATACTTTCCGCGGCTTTGCCACCGGCGGTGTCGGCCCGCGTGAAACCGTGAATGACAAGGCCATCGGCGGCCGCATGTATTATGTCGGCACTGCTGAGTTGACCTTCCCGCTCGGTCTGCCGAATGATTTCGGCATCAAGGGCCGCCTGTTCAGCGATGTCGGTTCAGCCTGGAGTTCCGGTGAAAGCGGCGCCGATGTGGCGGATGTGAACAGCCTGCGCGTTTCCATCGGCACCGGCGTGTCGTGGAAGTCGCCGTTCGGCCTGATCCGGCTTGATCTCGGCTTGCCGCTGCGCAAGGAAAATTTCGACGATACGGAAATCTTCCGTATCAATTTCGGCTCCCGCTTCTAGCGGCTTTTCCCAAACTAAGGTCCAAGTGCCATGCTTAGCCTGTCACGCTTCCATATCCTCCGCCTTGCCGCTGCCTTTGCCGTGGTGGCAGGTCTCGCGTTGCCGGGCCTCGCGCTGGCGCAGGGCAAGATTCCACCGGCGGTGATCGCGGTGATCGATGCCCAGCGCATCAACCGTGATGCCCAGGCGCTCAAGGCGGCGCGTCAGCAGCTGGAGCAGTTCCGCTTCAATTTCCAGTCGGAAATTGTCAAGGAAGAAGAGCAGTTGCGTGCCGAGGAGCAGGAACTTGGCCGCCAGCGTGCCGTGCTGACGCCGGAAGTGTTCCAGCAGCGCAGCCAGGCCTTCCAGGGTAAGGTGATGGAATTGCAGCGCCGCATCCAGGAGCGCTCGCAGTCGCTGGACCGCATGCTGGGGGGCGTGCGTGATCAGGTGACCCAGGAAGTGGTGGCGATCATGAAGCAGCTCAGCACCGAGCGCGGCTTCAATATGGTGATCGACCGCGCGCAATTGCAGATGCCGGTGGAAGATCGTTTTGAGATCACTGCGGAAGTGCTGAAGCGGCTGGATCAGCGTCTGCCGACGGTGACGGTCACGCCGCCCGCGCCGCGCTAAGACAGGGCGCGGAGCAATGGCGGATCCGCGCTTTTTCGACAAGGCAGGTCCATTCCCGCTCGGCCAGATCGCCGAGCGCATCGGTGCGAAACTGGCTGATGCCGCGACGGCCGATCTGTTGATCGAGGATTTGGCGCCGCTGGACCAAGCCGGGCCGGGCCAGCTCAGTTTTCTCGATAATCCGCGTTATGTGGCCGTTTTCAGCGCCACCCGGGCCGCCGCCTGCATCGTGGCGGAGAAACATGCTGCCAAGGCGCCGCCCGGTGTGGCTTTGCTGCTGACCCCGGTGCCGTATCATGCCTATGCCCGCGCGGCACAATATTTCTATCCGCAGCCGCGCCCGGCTGATGGCATCCATGCCTCCGCTGTGGTTGATCCGGCGGCGCAGCTCGGGGCCGGGGTGTCGGTGGGGCCGCTGGCGGTGATCGAGGCTGGAGCTGATATCGGTGCCGGCTGCGTGATTGCGGCTGGTGCAGTGATCGGCCGCAATGTTGTGCTGGGGCCGGATTGCCGGATCGGTGCCAATGCCAGTCTGAGCCATTGCATCCTCGGCGCCCGTGTGACTTTGCATCCCGGCGTGCGTATCGGGCAGGACGGCTTCGGTTTTGCGCCGCATCCAGCCGGACATATCAAGGTGCCGCAATTGGGTCGTGTGCTGATTGGTGACGATTGCGATATCGGCGCCAATAGCTGCATTGATCGGGGCGCCGGGCCGGATACCGTGATCGGCCCGAGCTGCTGGATTGATAATCTGGTGCAAATCGGGCACAACGTGACGCTTGGTCGCGGCTGCATCGTTATTGCGCAAGCCGGCATCGCGGGATCGTCGCAGATGGGTGATTTCGCCATTCTGGCGGCGCAGGCCGGGGTGGCTGGCCATCTCAAGATCGGTGCCGGCGCGAAGATCGCGGCGCAATCCGGGGTGATGACCGATATCGAGCCCGGCACCAGCTATGCCGGGTCGCCGGCTTTGCCGGCAAAGTCATATTTCCGCGAAGTGGCGACCCTACGTCAGCTCGCGAAGAAGAAAGGCAGGGAGCATGAGTGAGAGCCAGACGGCCCCGGAACAGGCGCAGCCTGCGGCCAGCCTGACCAGTGTGGATATTCTCCGCATCATGGAGATGATCCCGCATCGCTATCCCATGCTGCTGGTCGACAAGGTGGTGGACATGAGGCCGCGCCAGAGCGCGGTCGGGATCAAGAATGTCACCATCAATGAGCCGTATTTTGCCGGCCATTTCCCGACCCAGCCGGTGACCCCCGGTGTGATGATCGTGGAAAGCATGGCGCAGACGGCCGCCATCCTGGTGGTGCATTCGCTGGGCAAGGATGCCGAGGGCAAGCTGGTCTATTTCATGACCATCGACGAAGCCCGCTTCCGCAAGCCGGTGCAGCCCGGCGACCAGATGCATATTCATGTCGATTGCCTGAAGCAGCGCGGCCCGGTGTGGAAATTCCGCGGCGAGGCGAAGGTGGATGGCAAGGTGGCGGCCGAGGCGGTGTTCTCGGCCATGATCATGGATAAATGATGACCCAGATCCATCCCAGCGCAGTGGTCGAGGCCGGTGCCAAACTTGGTGCCGGCGTGAAGATCGGGCCATTCTGCACCGTGGGAGCCCAGGTTGAACTGGGCGACGGCGTGGAACTGGTCAGCCATGTGGCAGTAGCCGGGATTACCAGTATCGGCGCCGGCAGCCGCATTTTCCCTTTCGCCTCAATCGGCCACCAGCCGCAGGATTTGAAATATCACGGTGAGCCGTCGCGCCTGGTGATCGGCCAGCGCAACCAGATTCGTGAGGGCGTCACTATCAATCCAGGCACCGAAGGCGGCGGCATGCTGACCTCGGTGGGCGATGATTGCCTGCTGATGGCCGGTGTTCATGTGGCGCATGATTGCCATGTCAGTCATCACGTGATCATGGCCAACAATGCCACGCTGGCCGGCCATATCGAAGTGGGCGAATATGCCTTTGTCGGTGGCCTGGCTGCGGTGCATCAATTCTGCCGCATCGGCAAGCATGCCATGATCGGCGGCATGTCGGGCGTCGAACAGGATGTGATCCCCTATGGCATGGTGATCGGTAATCGTGCGCATCTTTCCGGCCTCAACCTGGTCGGCCTCAAGCGCCGTGGTTTTGATCGTGATGCCATTCACAAGCTGCGTGCGGCCTACCGCATGCTGTTTGCCGATGAAGGCACCCAGGCCGAGCGGGTTGAGGATGTGGCGCAGCATTTTGCCGATGTGCCGCTGGTGCAGGAAGTGATCGCCTTCAGCCGCAACGCTTCGTCGCGCGGCATTTGCCTGCCCCTGCCCGATGGGCACAAAGTCTAAACTGGGCCTGATCGCCGGTGCCGGCCAGGTGCCGGTGCTGGTGCGCCAAGCCTGCCAGGACAGCCAGCGCCCGCTTTTCATTGCGGCGCTGAACGGCTTTTGTGATGCCGCCACGGTGGCCGAGGCCGAGCATGGCTGGTTCGATATGGGCCAGGTTGGCCGCCTGTTCGATGGTCTGAAAACCGCTGGTGTGGCCGAAGTGGTGATTTGTGGCGCGGTCACGCGGCCGGATTTCACCCGGCTGGTGCCGGATTGGCGCGGCGCCCGGCTGCTGCCACGCTTCATCAAGGCGGCGCTCAAAGGCGATGATGCCGTGCTGCGAGTGGTCGGCGAGACTTTTGAGGCCGAAGGTTTCCGGCTTGTCGGCGCCGATCAGATTGTCGCCGGTTTGCTGGCGCCGGCCGCGCAATTGAGCCGGCTGGCGCCGGATACTGATGCCTGCGCCGATATACGTGCCGGCATTACGGCAGCGCGGGCGCTTGGCGCCGCCGACAAGGGCCAGGCGGCCGTGGTCGCTGCAGGCCAGGTGATTGGCCTGGAGGATCAGGCCGGCACCGACGCCCTGCTGGCCCGCATGGCGCAGAAGCCTGCCGCATTTGGCGGCGTGCTGGTGAAATGCTGCAAGCCGGGGCAGGAGAGGCGGCTCGACCTGCCCACGATCGGCCCCGATACGGTGCGCAACGCGGCGGCGGCCGGGCTGCGCGGTATCGCGGTGGAGGCCGGCGCTGCCTTGATCGTGGACCGTGCCGCCACCATTGCGGCGGCCGATGCCGCCGGGCTTTATCTGATTGGATTTGACCGGGATGTCTGATACGCGGCCATTGCATATTGCCCTGGTGGCGGGGGAGCCTTCCGGCGATGCGCTGGGCGAGGGGCTGATCCGCGCCCTGCGTACCCGGCTGGGCGACCGGCCGTTGCGGTTCAGCGGCATTGGCGGCGAACGCATGGTTGCCGAGGGATTCCAGAGCCTGTTTCCGATTGATGAGCTGGCGGTGATGGGGCTGGTGGAAGTGCTACCCCGGGCGCGGCAAATCCTGCGCCGGCTGGATCAGCTTGTGGTCACCCTGCGCGCCGATGCGCCGGATGTGCTGGTCACCATCGATAGCCCCGGTTTCACCCATCGCCTGGCCAAGCGCCTGGCGCGGCGCGATTTTCCGATTGTGCATTATGTCGCGCCGACGGTCTGGGCCTGGCGGCCGGGGCGGGCGCGCAAGCTGGCAGGGCTGGTGGATCATCTGCTGGCGCTGCTGCCCTTTGAGCCGCCCTATTTTGAGCGGGAGGGCTTGCCCACCACCTTTATCGGCCATCCGGCGGTGGAAACCATAGCTGCCGCCGAGGCCCAGGCCGCCACCGAGCTGGCTGAGGGGCGAGGCTTCCGCCAGCGTTATGGCATTCCTGAGGATGTGCCGCTGCTGGCCCTGCTGCCGGGCAGCCGGCGTGGCGAAGTAGCCAAGTTGCTGCCGGTCTTCACGGCAGCGCTGAACCGCCTGGCGGACCAGCGCAAGGATTTCCGCGTGGTTTTGCCCACCGTGCCAAATGTTGCCAATATGGTGTTGACAGTATTGTCAAATCTGCCGGTGCCGGCGCAGGTGGTTTCGGCCCCGATGGAGCGCTATCAGGCCATGCTGGCGGCCGATCTGGCGCTGGCGGCTTCCGGCACCGCCACGCTGGAACTGGGCTTGGCCGGCACCCCCACGGTGCTGGCTTATCGGGTCAACCGGATCACGGCGGCGATTCTGCGCCAATTGCTGCGCGTGCCGCATGCCGGCCTGGTGAATATCCTGGAGGGCGGCGAGGTGATGCCGGAATTCCTGCAGGAGCGCTGCAAGCCGGATCTGCTCGCCAATGCCCTGCTGCCGCTGATGGCGCCGGGGCCGGCGCGGGAACGGCAGCTTGAAGTCTGCCGCCGCGTTGCCGGCCAGCTTGGCATGCACCAGGCGCCGAGCCCGAGCGAACGCGCTGCCATTGCCGTCTTGCAGGCCGCCGCGACCGGACGCAAGATGTTGAATACATCACCCATCCCTTTGCTTGAGAAGAGGAAATAGAGCCATGACGACGCAATCGGAAAGCCCTGTGCCGGACCAGGCCATCCCGCCGATGCGGCTGCTGCATACCATGCTGCGGGTTTTCAGCCTGGAGAAGTCGCTCGATTTCTATGTCAACAAGATGGGCATGCAGCTGCTGCGCCAGAAGGATTATCCCAGTGGTGAATTCACCCTGGCCTTTGTCGGCTATGGCGACGAGGAGGCCCAGGCGGTGATCGAGCTGACCCATAATTGGGGCCAGAAGGAGCCTTACAGCATCGGCAGCGGCTATGGCCATATCGCCTTTGGCGTGCCGGATATTTACGGCTTCTGCGAGAAGCTGGGTAATAGCGGGGTCAAGATCACCCGGCCGCCGGGTCCGATGAAGCATGGCGGCAGCGTGATCGCCTTCATCGAAGACCCGGATGGCTACAAGATCGAATTGATCGAACGCAGGTAAGCCACTCTCTCCTGGAAAAGAAAAAGGCCCGTGAAAACGGGCCTTTACTGATTTTATGTGAATAAAAAACTCAGCTGATTTCAGCTCTGCAGCAGCGAGGCGGTGGCCAAGGCCAGGATCAGTGCTGACCAGACCCAGAAGCGGCGCTGGCCGAGCAGGCGGCGCGCGGTCAGCCGGTTGTCATTGGCCGCATAGGGCATAGTGATATAGCCGGGCCGTTGCCAGCCATGGCCGCTGGTCGTCGGCTGCGGCGCGGGCCTGTTGCCCTGTTGTCTCGCTTGTCCTGCCATTGGCCCCATTCCTCCCGTTTCATCCTCTGGGCATTACGCTGCTGGGCGCAAGCCTGCTTTGCTCTTGGGCTCTAAACCTGCCTTCTTGCGCGTAGCCGCGCGATACTCGTCAAATCAAGGATACTCTGTGGATCACACCGGAAGCCGGAGGATCCAGACCGGGAAGCCCTTGCGGGCTTCCCGATCTTTCCCGGAACACGTGTCTTTATACCAGAGCCTGGCGTAAAATTACAGTATGGTTTCGCGCGGCCTCAGCCGCGCTTGTCCACTGCCAGATAGGGGCGGGCGCCGGCGCCGGTATAGAGCTGGCGCGGGCGGCCGATCTTCTGCGCCGGATCCTCGATCATCTCGTTCCACTGCGCGATCCAGCCCACGGTGCGGGCCAGGGCGAAGAGGGCGGTGAACATCGCGGTGGGGAAGCCCATGGCGCGCAGGATGATGCCGGAATAGAAGTCGACATTCGGATAGAGCTTCTTGGAGACGAAGTAATCGTCTTCCAGGGCAATGCGCTCCAGTTCCATGGCCATCTTCAGCAGCGGCTCATCCTTCACGCCGAGTTCGTCCAGCACCTCGTAGCAGGTCTGGCGCATCACCTTGGCGCGCGGATCGTAGTTCTTGTAGACGCGATGGCCGAAGCCCATCAGGCGGAAGCCCGAATTCTTGTCCTTGGCCTTCTTGACCGCTTCGCCGACCTTGTCGACCGAACCGATCTCTTCCAGCATCTTCAGCACCGCCTCATTGGCGCCGCCATGCGCCGGACCCCACAGGCAGGCGATGCCGGCGGCGATACAGGCGAAGGGATTGGCACCCGACGAGCCGGCCAGACGCACCGTGGAGGTGGAGGCATTCTGCTCATGGTCGGCATGCAGGATGAAGATGCGGTCCATCGCCTTGGCCAGAACCGGGCTCACCTTGTAGGGCTCGGCCGGCACGCCAAAGGTCATGTGCAGGAAATTCTCGGCATAGCCGAGATCGTTGCGCGGATACATGAAGGGCTGGCCGACGGAATACTTGTAGGCCATCGCCGCAATGGTCGGCATCTTCGCGATCAGGCGATGCTGCGCGATCATGCGCTGGTGCGGATCGTCGTAATCGGTGGAATCGTGGTAGAAGGCGGAGAGCGCGCCGACCACGCCGCACATCACAGCCATCGGGTGAGCATCGCGGCGGAAGCCACGGAAAAGAAAGTGAATCTGCTCATGCAGCATGGTGTGCATGGTGATCGACTGCTCGAACTTGTCCTTCTGCCCGGCATTCGGCAATTCGCCATTCAGCAGCAGATAGCAGGTTTCCAGGAAGCTGGAATGCTCGGCCAGTTCGGCGATGTCGTAGCCGCGATAGCGCAGAATGCCTTCATCACCATCGATATAGGTGATCTTGCTTTCGGTGCTGGCGGTGGAGGTGAAGCCCGGATCGTAGGTGAAATAACCCGATTCCCCGTAAAGCTTTCGAATATCAATGACGGACGGGCCTTCGGAGCCGTCCAGCATGGGCAGTTCAAAGGTCTTGCCGGAATTCGGATCGTTAAGCGTGACAGGTTTGCTGCCGGCTTTGCTCATCGGCGGATACTCCCAATCTGCGTAGAAGGTATATCGTCTTGTTGTTCAACATCGAATTATAGGCCTTCGGCGGTGCAACTGAAAAGGCCCTGGCCCGGCTTTTTGCCGAAGGTATAAGGTGGATCAGAAAGTGGGGTGTAAAGAATTGTATTTCAACAGGATAAAGGAAAAACATCATCGAAATGAGAAATAACTTCATTGCGTGCGGTGCGATCAAATTCGTATAAAGCTGCGTCCGCCAGGCATGCGCAGGCGATGCGCCACCAATCTTCCAATATAGTTTCTATATGATCTATAATATATTGTTAAATATCATTAATATTAATTTTACTATGCTGCCGATCCAAGCTCGGGGCCGTGTCCAGGTGGAGTCGGCGGTTTCTGCAGGGTTGCCGGCTTGAAGTGGCCCCTGGAGCAGCTCTTTTGTGGCCTGTCGTGCCGCATGGCTGTGGCGAAAATGCCACGTTTCATGCGGTTTCACGATAATATGCCGCGCCGCGAAATGGCGCTTGACGGGGTGCGGGTGGGGCAGTATGGTTCGGCCCGCGAGTCGACAGTGGCGGTAGGTTCTCGCCTAAACGCACTGGTCGGATAACGGTTTGGCTTCCGTTCGCTCACGTTGAGGCCGGGCTTACGCAAATGGACATACTGACCCCTCTCCGTGGTGCAAGCTGCGAGTATGGGTCTGGAGCGGAGAACAGGGCGGTTTGCCGGCGCAAGCAGGTGGACCGTCCCGGTGCATTTTGTGTGTTGAACTTAACTACGGGGTTTTGACTCGTATGCCGACGATCAACCAGCTCATTCGTAAGCCGCGTAAGCCGAATCCGGCCCGCGATAAGGTGCCGGCGCTGCAGGAATGCCCGCAGCGTCGTGGTGTTTGCACCCGCGTTTACACCACCACCCCGAAGAAGCCGAACTCGGCGCTTCGCAAGGTGGCCCGTGTGCGCCTCACCAATGGCTTTGAAGTTTCGAGCTACATTCCGGGCGAAGGCCATAACCTGCAGGAACACTCCGTGGTGCTGATCCGCGGCGGCCGCGTCAAGGATCTTCCCGGCGTGCGCTATCACATCGTCCGTGGCGTGCTCGACACGCAGGGCGTCAAGGACCGCAAGCAGCGCCGTTCGAAGTACGGCGCGAAGCGTCCGAAGTAAAGCTCAGGAGATCAAGCGATGTCGCGTCGTCACGCCGCCGTTAAGCGCGAAGTACTGCCGGACCCGAAGTTCGGCGACCTCGTCGTCACCAAGTTCATGAACATGCTGATGTATGCCGGCAAGAAGTCGGCTGCCGAGCAGATCCTGTATGGTGCCTTTGATCGCATCAAGGGCAAGACCGGTAATGATCCGGTGAAGCTGTTCCATGATGCGCTCGGCAATGTCCGTCCGCAGATCGAAGTGCGCTCGCGCCGCGTCGGCGGTGCCACCTACCAGGTGCCGGTGGAAGTGCGTCATGATCGTGGCCAGGCGCTGGCGATCCGCTGGCTGATCTCTTCGGCCCGTGGCCGTTCCGAAAACACCATGGTCGACCGTCTTTCGACCGAGCTGATGGATGCGGCCAATGGCCGTGGCGGCGCGGTGAAGAAGCGGGAAGACACCCATCGCATGGCAGAGGCCAACAAGGCCTTCTCGCATTACCGCTGGTAAGCCCAGAGCCATCCCCAGAGGAATTCGGAGTCCGTCATGCCTCGCACTACCCCTTACGAGCGCTACCGCAACATCGGTATCATGGCGCATATCGATGCCGGTAAGACCACCACGACCGAGCGTGTGCTGTATTACACCGGTCGTTCGCACAAGATCGGCGAAGTCCATGATGGCGCTGCCACCATGGACTGGATGGAGCAGGAGCAGGAGCGTGGCATCACGATCACCTCGGCTGCCACCACCTGCTTCTGGAACAACCATCGCATCAACATCATCGACACCCCCGGCCACGTCGACTTCACCATTGAAGTCGAGCGTTCGCTGCGCGTGCTCGATGGCGCGGTCTGCCTGTTCGACGGCGTTGCCGGCGTCGAGCCGCAGTCCGAGACCGTGTGGCGCCAGGCCGACAAGTACGGCGTGCCGCGCATGTGCTTCGTCAACAAGCTCGACCGCATGGGCGCGAATTTCTTCCGTTGCGTCGACATGATCGTGGATCGCCTGGGCGCGACCCCGATGGTGCTGACCCTGCCGATTGGCGCGGAAGCCGATTTCAAGGGCGTTGTGGATCTGGTGCGCAACCGTGCGATCATCTGGAAGGATGAGAGCCTGGGTGCCGAGTTCTATTACGACGAAATTCCGGACGATCTGAAGGAACTGGCTGCCGAATGGCGCCAGAAGATGATTGACGCCGCCCTGGAGATGGATGACGTCGCGCTGGAAGCCTATCTCGAAGGCAACGAGCCGGACGAAGCCACTCTAACCGCCTGCCTGCGCAAGGGCACCATCGGCTACAAGTTCGTGCCGGTGCTGTGCGGTTCGGCCTTCAAGAACAAGGGCGTGCAGCCGCTGCTCGATGCCATCATCGACTACCTGCCGTCGCCGGTGGATGTCGAAGGCGTCAAGGGCGTCAAGCCGGGTACTGATACCGAGCTGGTGCGCAAGACCTCGGACGAAGAGCCGTTCTCCGGCCTGGCGTTCAAGATCATGAACGACCCGTTCGTTGGCTCGCTGACCTTCGTGCGCATCTATTCCGGCGTGCTGGAAACCGGCCAGGGCGTGCTGAACACCGTCAAGGAAAACCGCGAGCGTATCGGCCGCATGCTGCAGATGCATGCCAATACCCGCGAGGAAATCAAGGAGGCCCGCGCCGGCGACATCGTGGCGCTGGCCGGTCTGAAGAACACCACCACCGGCGACACGCTGTGCGATCCGCTGAACCCCATCGTGCTTGAGCGCATGGAATTCCCGGAGCCGGTGATCGAAGTGGCGGTCGAGCCGAAGACCAAGAACGACCAGGAGAAGATGGGCATTGCCCTGAACCGCCTGGCCGCCGAGGATCCGTCCTTCCGCGTCTCGGTCGATCATGAAAGCGGCCAGACCGTGATCAAGGGCATGGGCGAACTCCATCTCGAAATCCTCGTCGACCGCATGAAGCGTGAATTCAAGGTGGAAGCGAATGTGGGCGCCCCGCAGGTGGCCTATCGCGAAACCCTGACCAAGAACGCCGATATCGACTACACCCACAAGAAGCAGTCGGGCGGTTCGGGCCAGTTTGCCCGCGTCAAGCTGAAGTTCGAGGCGCAGGAGCCGGGTTCGGGCATCGAGTTCGTCAATGCGGTGGTCGGCGGCAACGTGCCGAAGGAATACATCCCGGCCGTGGAAAAGGGCATCAAGCAGGTCGCCGAGAGCGGCGTGCTGGCCGGCTTCCCGGTGATCGACTTCAAGGTCACGCTGTATGACGGCGCCTACCATGATGTCGACTCCTCGGCGCTTGCCTTCGAAATCGCCGCCCGTGCGGCGTTCCGCGAAGTGGCCCCGAAGGCTGGTGCCAAGCTGCTCGAACCGATCATGCGGGTCGAAGTGGTGACGCCGGAAGACTTCGTGGGTGACGTGATGGGCGACCTGTCGTCCCGTCGCGGCCAGCTCACCGGCACCGAACAGCGCGGCAATGCACAGGTGGTGAATGCCATGGTGCCGCTCGCCAATATGTTCGGCTACGTGAACAACCTGCGCTCCATGACTCAGGGGCGTGCCACTTACACGATGACCTTCGATCATTATGCGCAGGTGCCGCAGAATGTGTCGGATGAAGTCGTGGCCAAGATGGCCGGCTGACAGACACAAAAGCGCATCTAGAGACAAACCAGTATCGATCGGAGAAAGTAGTCATGGGCAAGGCAAAATTTGAGCGCAACAAGCCGCATTGCAACATCGGGACGATT